>MDSV01044013.1_pt1 | contig 14721 bp, 13 predicted proteins | sample 810851 | NCBI WGS metagenome assembly MDSV01 (sample SAMN05326640, study PRJNA326480) | marine metagenome | isolation source: seawater | place: Atlantic Ocean: North East | collected 2012 | reverse complement strand
TTTGATATATAACCTGCCATAGGGTAACCCATAACACCTAAACCTATGAAAGCAACTTTACAACTCATAAATGATTAACCTTAGTTTAAATAAAAAAATTATTATTTTCGGATTTATTTTTACATTTTTTTCAAGTTTTGGACAGAGTTTTTTTCTAGGTCTGTTTAATCCAAGCATTAGAAACGACTTAAATATTTCACATGGACAATTTGGCTCAATTTATGCACTTGCAACGATTTGCTCAAGTTTGACACTCATTTGGTTTGGGAAAAAAATCGATGAATATAAGTTATTAAACTACTCAATGATTGTTGTTTTTTTATTATTTCTCTCAAGTTTCTTTTTCTCATTTATAAATAACTTATATTTACTAATTTTTGGAATTTTTTTGATGAGATTTTCAGGACAGGGTTTGATGTCACACACTTCTTCAACTGCAATTTCAAGATATTTTAATAGGAGACGCGGAAAAGCTTTAAGCACTATATGGTTTGGTTTATCTTCTGCTGAATTTATTTTACCAATTTTAATTATTTTTCTTTTATCATTTTTATCTTGGAGATTGATTTGGCAATTTATCTCTTTAGGAATTTTGATAATTTTACCAATGGTAATTTTTTTAACAGTTAAAGATATAACTCTTGACTCAAGAGAAAAAATAAATTTAAAAAAAAAAGTTTTTGATGAGAATATTAAGCATTGGAAAAGGTCTGAAGTTATCAAAGATTTTAAATTTTATATAATATCATTAAATATGTTAGCCATGCCTTGGATTGTGACTGGAATTTTTGTATATCAATCATTTATATCAGACTCTAAAAATTGGGACCTTTATATAATTCCAAAATCTTTTATGGCTTATTCAATAGCATCAATCTTTACTCTTATAGCCTCAGGTTTTTTGGTAGACAAATATACTAGCAGAAAGTTGATTAAATTTATCAACATTCCTTTATTAATTGGTTTAATATTTTTATATTTTTTTAATCAACCAATTTATGCTTATATTTTTTTCTGTCTTGTAGGCATTTCTAATGGGCTGGCTAACGTTTTAGGTTCTTCAACTTGGGCAGAAATTTATGGGGTAAAATTTATAGGAGGAATTAAGGCATTGACGACTGCTTTGATGGTTTTTTCAACTGCTTTTGGGACCGCTGTTTTTGGTTATTTAATAGATTTAAGGCTAAGTATCGAGCTAATCTCTCTTATTTGCATTTTTTACATTGTGGTCTCGCTACTGATGTTATTAATGATAAGTAATAAAATTAACCCAGTAAGTTTAAAAAAAGCTTGATTTTTTCTAATTAAATGAAATATAAACCATCAGCATGGCTAGAATAACAGTAGAAGATTGTTTGGAAAAAGTTGAAAATCAATATGATTTAGTACTATTAGCCAAAGAAAGAACTACACAACTTAACTCAGGATCTCCAATGCTTGTTGAAGAAGATAATGACAAAAGAACAATCATATCTTTAAGAGAAATAGGAGATGGAAAAATTTCTGTTCAAGACTTAAAAAAGGAAGCTATAACTAGATTAAGAAAAGAACCTGATGAAAAAATAGAAGAGGAAGAGACAGAAGAGGAGGAAAATGATGATTTTGAAAATTTGTACAAAGGACAAATTTCAAAAAGTGGTGTTGCAATTCTCCCTTCAAAAAGAACTAGAAGAATTCCTGAAGTAAAAAAAACCCAGACATCTGAAAAAGATTTACCAAAAGAAACTTCCAAAGAAGAGCCGTTAGAACTAAAAGAGGAAGTAGCTCCATCTTTAGAAGAAAAAAAATAATTGAAAATTAATCGAAAAGTCAGCGTTGCTCCTATGATGGATTGTACGGATCGACATGAAAGATTTTTTTTACGATTATTAAGCAAGAATGTAATGTTATATACCGAAATGGTAGCAACTAAATCAGCAATTCATGGAGATAGAAAAAAAATTTTAGATTTTAAAGAGATAGAAAAACCCCTTGCTTTACAAGTGGGAGGATCTGATAAAAAAGAATTATCAGCGGTCTGCAAGATAGCTGAAGACATGGGCTACGATGAGGTTAATATTAACTTAGGTTGCCCAAGTAAAAAAGTTCAAAAAAATAAATTTGGTGCATGTCTTATAAAAGAACCCGAATTAGTTGCAGAGTGCATTAACACGATGGTAAATTCTTGTAAAATACCTGTAACGGCAAAAACAAGAATTGGATTTGATGATGTTGAAAATTTTGAATATTTAGACTCCTTTGTAAAAAAGATTTTAAAAGCAGGTTGTAAAACTATTATTTTACATGCTAGAAAAGCTATTTTAAAAGGGCTTACTCCAAAGGAAAACTTAAGAATACCTAAATTAAACTATCCACTTGTTTATGAAATTAAAAAAGCAAATAAAAATTCAGAAATTATTATTAATGGTGGAATTACTAAATGTTCAGAAATCAAAAAACACTTGCAACGTTGCGACGGCGTTATGATTGGAAGAGCTATATATCAAAATCCCTATTTTCTAGCAGATATCGAGAAAGAAATTTTTAACAATAAACAAGTTCTCTCACGATCAGAAATAGCTGAAAAATTAGTTGATTATGTTAAAGATGAAATAAAAAAAGGTACTAGAGTGAATCAAATTATGAGACACACAGTTGGTTTATACCACGGACAAAATGGAGCGAATAAATGGAAGAGGTTTTTAAGCGATAATATGATGGCTAGAGATTCAGATTTTCAAAAAGTTAATCATATAATGCAAATTGCGCAAAACAACGAAAAGGCAAATGAGACTGCTTGATGATAGAAAATTTTGAATTGAGTCAAATTTTAATTTTAACTTTTGTTATGGCTTTAACAGCTTTACCTGCTGGATTTTTTGCAGGTTTTTTTGGCATAGGTGGTGGCTTAATTACAGTTCCATTTTTATTCTATATTTTTAACTCATTTGGCATTGATCAAACTTACTTGATGCATCTGGCTGTGGGTACATCATTTTCAATAATTATTCCAACATCAACAGTTTCTGTTATGACACACCACCAACATAATGCGGTAGATTTTAAAGTGGTTAAAGATTACGGAATTTTCGTTATTTCAGGCGTAATATTAGGAACCATATTTGCCGCTAGTTTAAAAACAAAACCATTAATATTATTCTTCTCGGTAGTAGTTTTTATCCTAGCTTTCTATTTATTGTTTCTAAAAGAGAAAGAAAAAGACTTAAAAGTTAGTATGGGTTTTACTTCAAAAATTATAAGTGGATTAATTACAGGATTTATCTCAGCTCCAATGGGAATAGGAGGGGCAGTTATGAACGTTCCTATTTTAAAGTTTTTTGGTTATCCTATTAATAAGGCAATAGGAAGTGCAGCGGCAATAGGCTTTGTGATAGCTTTATTTGGTGCTATTGGTTTTTTTGTATCAGGGACTTATTTAAATGCAAATTTACCACTTAGTTTAGGTTTTATAAATATTCCAGCATTTTTAATATTTGTACCAATCACGACATTTATGGCTCGTTTAGGTGCAAAAACTAGTCACAAAGTTGAAAAAAAAAAATTAACAAAATATTTTGGTTTTTTTTTAGTAATTATTGGTTCAAAATTTTTATTTGATTATTTTCAATTATAATTAGATCTTTTGATCGTAATCACCAATCTCCCCAGTTTTTTGCAGAAGATCATCTATAAAAGTAAAAATATTTTTTTTTCTTTCTTCTGAAGTTGGGCTTTCAGTAACAACAACTAAGGAAGGTTTATTAGAAGATGCTCTAATGAGTCCCCAAGATCCATCAGATAAAGTAAATCTAACTCCATTTACAGTTAAAATTTCCTTTATTTTCATTTCATCAATTTTTACGTTTTTATTCTTTAAATTTTTTATTTTATTAACAACTTGATCTACAACTTGATATTTTTTTTCATCAGCGCAATAAGGGGCCATAGTAGGTGACTGATAAGTTAAGGGAAGCTCATTTATTATTTGATTCATTTTTTTATTTTCATTATTTAAAAGATGGCAGACTTGAATTGCAGAATTAATTCCATCATCGAAACCATAACCTATTGGTGTATTAAAAAAGAAATGGCCACTTTTCTCAAAGCCAGCTAGCGCCCTTTCTTGGTTTACTTTTCTTTTAATATGAGAATGACCAGTTTTCCAATAGATTGTTTTACACTTATTTCTTTGTAAAATCTCATCAATTTTGAACAAACCAGTCGATTTGACATCGACGATAAATTTTACATTAGGGTGTTGTTTTGAAAGATTTCTAGCAATTAACAAACCTACTTTATCTGAAAAAATTTCATTTCCATTATTATCAATAACTCCTACACGATCACCGTCACCATCAAAACCAAACCCTATATCTGCATTATTTTCTTTAACTGTTTTAGAGATAACTTTTAACATTTTAAGATCTTCGGGATTTGGATTGTATTTCGGGAATGTCCAATCTAAATTGCAATCAAGTTCTATAACTTCACAACCAATATTCTTAAGAATTTCAGGAGCGAACACACCAGCTGTTCCATTACCACATGCTACTACAGCTTTAATTTTTTTTTTTAGTTTATTTTTTTTAACTAAATCTTGAATATAAACTTCTTTAAAATTGTTAATTACCTTATTAGATCCTTTTCCTGTAATAAATTTTTTTTTAAGCGTAATTTCTTTAAGCTCATTCATTTCATTAGCACCGTGCGTCAACCCTTTTTTGATCCCCATTTTTACACCCGTCCAACCGTTCTCGTTATGACTTGCAGTTACCATTGCTATTGCATCTGAGTTTAAATTAAATTGAGCAAAATAAACTGTAGGGGAAAGCGATAGACCGATATCCTCAGTATTACATCCGGTAGAAATTAAACCTTTGGTTAAAGCCTTCTTAATTTTTTCACTATAAGACCTATAATCATGACCCACTATTACTTTTGGATTACTTTTCTTTGTATGATTAATTATTTGAGACCCAAGACCCTTTCCTAAATCAGTGATTCCCTCTATATCGATGTCTTTGTTAAAGACCCATCTAGCATCGTATTCTCTAAAACCGTTTGGATTGATTTTCATTAGTTATAAGTACTAAAGAATATAGTATTTCATTATCAAATGTTTATTAACAAAACTTTCCACTTGCAATTTTTTTTAAATGTTCTTATAATGTTCTATTGATGTTAAGGTTTATGTAGTATATTAACATAATTGTAACACAACATATAGTTGTTAATAAATAATAAAGTCAATAAACAGGTAATAAATATGAATAAAAACGTCAGTTTGGCAATAGAAAAAGCTGTGAATAGCATCTCAAAGGCTACAGGCAGTATTAATAGTAATTCAAAAATTCAACAATCAAATAAGCCAGACCTTTTTTCTTTAAGCGGAGAAACAGAGCTGTTTCAGAATGAAAAGGGTATAACTATAAAAATTGATAGATCTAAAGACTCTAGACTAACAGATTTTGGCAAAGCAACTTTAGCAGACAGATATGTTGGTCAAAATGAGTCGTTCCAAGATTTATTTGCTAGAGTAGCTAGCACATATGCAGATGACAATCTTCACGCTCAAAGACTTTATAATTATATAAGCAATTTATGGTTTATGCCATCAACACCTGTTCTTTCTAATGGAGGAACAGAAAGAGGTTTACCCATCTCATGTTTTTTAAATGAAGCAGGCGATAGTCTAGAAGGTATCACAAGTCTTTGGGAAGAAAATGTTTGGTTAGCCGCTAGAGGCGGGGGTATCGGAAGTTATTGGGGTAATCTAAGATCAATTGGCGAAAAAATTGGTAAAGTTGGGAAAACATCAGGAATAATTCCTTTTATTAAAGTTATGGACTCATTGACCTTAGCAATTAGCCAAGGTTCTTTAAGAAGAGGCTCAGCCGCTTGCTATTTACAAATTGACCATCCTGAAATCGAAGAGTTTATTGAAATGAGAAGACCTACAGGTGGTGACGTTAATAGGAGATCGTTGAACTTACATCATGGAGTTTTAGTTACAGATGAGTTCATGAGAGCTGTTGAAACAGGAGGTCAATGGGCATTAAGAAGTCCATATGATGGAACAGTTCAATCAACTATTCCTGCAAGAAATTTATGGATTAGACTTTTGACCGCTAGAGTTGAAACAGGTGAGCCTTATATTATTTACATTGATACGGTTAACAGACAAATACCTCAGCATCATAAGTTAGCAGGACTAAAAGTCAAAACATCTAATTTGTGTAGTGAGATAACTTTACCAACGGGATTAGATAATCAAGGCAAAGAAAGAACAGCAGTATGCTGTTTGTCTTCTTTAAATTTAGAAACTTATGATGAATGGAAAGACGAGCCTAGGTTTGTCGAAGACGTAATGAGATTTTTAGATAATGTAATGAGTGATTTTATAAATAAAGCTCCTGATAGTTTTAATAATGCGAAGTATTCTGCGATGAGAGAAAGAAGCGTTGGTTTAGGAGTAATGGGATTACACTCATACTTCCAATATAAAAATATTCCATTTGGTTCGGTTATGAGTAAAATATGGAATAAAAAAATATTTAAACATATACAAGAACAAGCAGATAAAGCCTCAGTTAAACTTGCAGAAGAGAGAGGTGCATGTCCAGATGCCGAAGAATACGATATCAAAGAAAGATTTTCTAACAAGACTGCAATTGCGCCAACGGCTTCAATCTCAATAATTTGTGGTGGTGCATCACCTGGTATAGAACCTATAGCAGCAAATAGTTACACGCACAAAACTTTGTCAGGATCATATAACGTTAGAAACAAATACCTTGCAAAAGTTCTAGACAAGTATGAAAAAAATAATGACGAAATTTGGTCTAGTATAACAACTAATCAAGGTTCTGTTTCACATTTAGATTTTTTAACTGAGAATGAGAAGGATACTTTCAAAACCGCTTTTGAAATTGATCAAAAATGGATAGTTGAACTTGGAGCAGACAGAACGCCACATATATCACAAGCCCAATCTGTTAATGTATTTGTTCCAGCTGATATACACAAGAAAGAGCTACACAATATTCATTTTCAGGCATGGAAAAAAGGTCTTAAAAGCCTTTATTATTGCAGATCTAAATCTATTCAGAGAGCTGAAAACATTAATCAAGGATCTTCAACAGATGTGACAAAAAATGTTTATAAAAACAACAAAGAATCAAATAAAGATGAAAATGAATATGAAGAGTGTCTATCATGTCAGTAATTAAAAAAATTAAGCCAGCAAACGAAAATAAAAATATGGGATTATTGGTTGAAAATCCAGTTTACAAGCCATTTAGATATCCTTGGTGTTATGATGCTTGGCTTACACAACAAAGAATCCATTGGTTACCCGAAGAAGTTCCTTTAGGAGATGATGTACGTGATTGGCAGAAAAACCTCTCTCAAGCTGAAAAAAATTTGCTTACTCAAATATTTAGATTTTTTACTCAGGCCGATGTTGAAGTTAACAATTGTTATTTAAGACACTACACAACCGTTTTCAAACCAACTGAGGTATTGATGATGATGACAGCTTTTGCTGCGATGGAGACAGTTCATATAGCTGCATACTCACATCTTCTTGATACCATAGGAATGCCAGAGTCAGAATATTCAGCTTTTATGAAATATAAAGAAATGAAAGACAAGTATGATTACATGCAAGGCTTTAATGTTAATTCAAAGGCAGATATAGCTAAAACGGTTGCAGTTTTTAGTGCTTTCACAGAAGGGCTACAATTGTTTGCAAGTTTTGCAATTCTTTTAAACTTTCCAAGATTTAATAAAATGAAAGGAATGGGACAAATAGTTACGTGGTCTGTAAGAGACGAAACACTTCATTGTAATTCTATGATTAGACTTTTTAAAGCTTTTGTAAAAGAAAATCCTGAGATTTGGAACGACAAATTAAAAAAAGAAATTTATGAAGCTTGTGAAAAAATAATTTCTCATGAAGATGCTTTCATTGATCTAGCATTTCAAATGGGCCCGATACAAGGACTAACTGCTGATCAAGTTAAAAAATATATTAGATGGATTGGAGATAGAAGATTAATGCAACTAGGTCTTAATCCAATTTACAAAGTTAAAACAAACCCACTAACATGGTTAGACACAATGCTTAACGCAGTTGAACATATGAACTTTTTTGAAGGAAGAGCAACTGAATATTCAAAAGCTTCAACAAAAGGTACTTGGGCAGAAGCCTTTTCTTAAGAAACTATCTTATATTTAAAGCCAACACCTCTCTATGCTCACTTCCTTTGTATTTAGACAAAGGTCTTATAAGCTTGTTAGCATTGTGTTGTTCCATTATGTGTGCTGACCAACCTGTAATTCGCGCCATAACAAAAACTGGAGTAAAGAAATCTGTGTCAATTCCCATTAAATGATAAGTTGGCCCACAAGGATAATCTACGTTGGGATGAATGTTTTTTCTTTCAAGCATGGTTTTTTCCAAAACGTCATACATTTTTGGATATTTATTATTTTTAACAAGCTCTGCTACTTTTAAAAAATATTTTTTCATAGTAGGGACTCTTGAATCACCACTTCTATAAACTCTATGACCAAAGCCCATAATAACTTTTTTCTTGTTAAGAGCGTTATTTATCCAAGTTTGAGCATTTTCAGGTTTTTTAATTTCTTTAAACATGTGCATGACAGCTTCATTGGCGCCACCATGTAAAGGTCCTTTAAGACTAGCGATAGCCCCAGTAATTGCTCCATGCATATCTGACAAACTGCTTGTGATAGTTCTAGCAGTAAAAGTTGATACATTAAAACTGTGTTCTGCATAAAGTATCATAGAAACGTCAAAGGCTTTTACAATTTCTTTATTAGGAACTTTACCAAACATCATATTAAAAAAATTTTCTGAATAAGATAATTTTTTATTTGGTGGAATAATTTTTTTACCTTTTCTTACTCTAAAATAAGCTGCAACAGCAGTCGGTGTTTGTGCAAAAATTCTCATTGCTTTTCTCATATTTGCTTTAGGAGAATTATCTCGTGTATCTTTATCTTCTAGCCCCATCAAGCTAACTGCAGTTCTTATAGCATCCATTGGGTGTGCTTTTTTAGGCATACTTTTAATGTCGTTAATAATTTGTTTGGAGAGCTTACGATTATCTCTCTCGTTTTTAATAAATTTTTTTAATTCTTTTTGTTTTGGAAGTTCGCCATTTAAAACAAGATAAGCAACTTCTTCAAAAATACATTTTTTGCACAGGTCTTGTACTTTATAACCTCTATAAGTTAATGAGTTTATTTCAGGCATAACTTGTGAAATGGTAGTCTCATCAACTACTATTCCCATTAATCCTTTTTTTACTTCTTCACTCATTATTCATGTCCCTCTGTAGAAAAATCTGTAATTTTTTTGCCGGGAATATTGTATTTTTTATATTCTACAAGTTCATACAGCCTTTTTCTTGTTTGCATTTTATCTATAATATTATTTTGATGGCCGTCAACAAAAATTGATTTAAGTCCATCCTCAACACTTTTCATTGCTATTCTTTGCGTGGTTACTGGATAAATTACCAAATTATAGCCTAAATTTTGTAACTCTTTATTAGTTAATAATTTTGATTTTCCAAATTCAGTCATATTAGCTAACAAATATTTTTTAGAATTTTTCCTTATTATTTCAAATTCTTTTTCGTTTTTCATTGCTTCTGGAAAAATCATATCTGCGCCCGCATCCTCATAAGCTTTAATTCTATCAATAGTTTTATCTATCCCTTCAACAGTATTTGCATCTGTTCTTACTATTATTAAAAAATTTTTATCTCTTCTTGTATTAACCGCTTTTTTAATTTTCTTTACCATATCACTTTTTGAAATAACTTCTTTATTATCTAAATGACCGCACCTTTTCTCATCTATTTGGTCTTCTATATGACAACCTGCTAGACCCTTTTCTTCAAAAGTGGAAATAGTTTTTTCACAATCTTTGAAACCAGTATCCGCATCTACTATTGATGGCAAGTCTGTTGCTTTAGCAATTTGATTTGATCTATAACTCACATGATCTAAAGTTGTTAATCCTATATCAGGTATACCAAGATCATTTGCCATTACACCTCCAGAAATGTAAATTCCATCGAAACCAATTTCAGCTATTAATTTAGCACAAAGAGGGTTATAAGCTCCTGGGAATCTAAGCAACTTATTTTTTTTTAAATTTTCAACAAAATCTTTTCTTTTTTCTGTGTAATTCTTTTTTGTAAAATGCATAATTTTTTATATTAAACCACTTATATAAAAGCAAAGATTATTTTATAAGTATGACTATTGCGGTTAATATCAATAAAATTGCCAAAATATACTCAATGAATTTTTTTATTTTGTTGTTTTTTATAAATAGTCTTAAAGTATTGCCAAAAATAGCCCATAAACAAATTGATGGAAAACAAACTAAGGCAGCTGTAATTGTAAGAAAAGCAGTTGCAACAACAAGATTTTCTTCAGTTGGAAAAAAAGCAGATACTACTGTAAAGGCTATTGTCCAAGCCTTTGGATTTATAAATTGAAAAGCTGCAGCTTCATATAATTTTAAGGGCCTACCTGACTCTTTTTTAGTAATACTAAAAGATCCAATTATAGTCCAGCTCAGATAAATAAGATAAAAAAAACAGAGGATCTTCAAATAAAATTGAATTTCTGGAAATTTTAAAAACAAATTACCAAGCCCAAAACAGACGAGCGATATTTGTACTAAGTGTCCCGAAGGTATGCCAATTAAATGAGGAAGAGTTCTAACGAAACCAAACTTCATACCCGAAGCTGTTAACATTGCATTATTAGGACCGGGTGTCACAAACATTATAAAATAATAAGTAACAAGAGCTGACAGAAGAGAAAAACTTATCATAGCAACTTCTCAATAATTTTTTCAAAACCAATAAAATTATTTATTAAAATTTTATGTGGAATATCCTCTGGCTTTTTTTCCGTATATCCATCTTTTACTAAAACAAAAGGAATTTTGGCATTTGATGCAGAAACCGAGTCTACTTCACTATCTCCAACCATAATTGTTTTTTTTAAATCACCTCCAACAATCTCCACAACATCTGTTAAATGTCTTGGATCAGGTTTATTAAAAGAGAAGGTGTCACAACCAGCCACATATTCAAAAAAATCAAATAATTTTAGTTTTTTTAGAAGATCAATTGCTAATCTCTCCTGCTTATTTGTGCAAACTCCCATAGAAATATTTTTTGATTTTGCCCAATTTAAAAAATCTTTTACACCTTTAATTGGTTTACTTCCTCGATTAATATTTTTACTGTAATAATCTAAAAATTCACTTACCATTTCTTTTTTCATACTTTCATCGGTTATTTGTTTTTTAAATGATCTTTGCATCATTACCCAAGCACCTCTACTTGCTAGATTTTTAATATCTTTGAGATCTTTGGTATTAAAATTGAATTTTTTCATAACATGATTATGTGCCCCCATCAGATCAGGTGCTGTATCAACTAAAGTACCGTCTAAATCAAAAAGAATTGTGAAATTTTGAGTCATTATTATTAAGTATTAAAAAGAAATATTTTGTGAGTTATGTCATCACATTTTCTAATGTAAAGAGAATTTTTAATGATTACAAATACAAAAATTAAAAAAGTTAATTCATTTAGACTTTCTCAAGCAAGACTTCGAAATAAAGCTTTGACGAAAGGAGTAAATTTAATTGCTCCTGAAACCATTTTTTTATCAAAAGATACAAAGTTTGGAAAAAATATAACAATCGAACCTTACGTGGTGATAGGGTCTAAAGTCATAATTGGAAACAACGTAGTCCTAAAATCTTTCAGTCATATTGAGGGAGCTAAAATAAAAAACAATGTTTCCGTTGGACCTTTTGCTCGAGTTAGACCTGGAACAAAATTAGAGTCTGGAACTAGAATAGGGAATTTTGTTGAAACAAAAAATTCAAAAATAGATTCTAATTCAAAAGTAAGTCATTTGTCTTATATAGGAGATGCAAAAGTTGGGAAAAATTCTAATATTGGAGCTGGAACAATTACTTGCAATTATGATGGCGTTAAAAAAAGTAAAACAATAATTTCAGATAATGTTTTTATTGGATCAAACACAGCACTTGTTGCTCCAATTAAAATAGGTAAAAATTCAGTTGTTGGAGCTGGTTCTACAATTACTAAAAATGTTAAAAAAGACTCATTATCTTTAACACGAGCAAAACAAATTAATGTGCTCAAATATAAAAAAAAGAAAAGAAAAAAATAATGTGTGGAATAATTGGGATAGCAAGTAACAAATCGGTTTCAACAAATATTATAAACTCATTGAAAAAATTAGAGTATAGGGGCTATGACTCAGCTGGGCTTGCCACTTTAAACAAAAATGAGATTAATGAAAAAAAATGTTCAGGAAGAGTAGAGCAACTTGAAAAAATACTTTTTAAATCACCAACAGAAGGAAATCTTGGAATAGGCCACGTAAGGTGGGCCACACATGGAATTCCTAATGAAGTAAATGCACACCCTCATTCAAGCGAAATAGTTTCAGTAGTTCACAATGGAATTATAGAAAATTCAACTGAACTAAAAAATCAATTAGAAAAAAAAGGGAAAAAATTTAAATCGCAAACAGATACAGAAGTAATAACTCTTTTGTTAACTGAAGAATTGAAAACAAAAAATCCATTACAGGCAGTCCAAGACACTTTGGCTAAGCTAGAAGGAAGTTTTGCTCTTGGAATTATTTTTAAAAACTTTAATAACATTATAATAGGGGCAAGAAGAGGTAGTCCTTTGGCAGTAGGATACTCAAATAATGAAAATTATCTTGGTTCAGATTCTTATGCATTAAAATCGATGACTAATAAGATTTCTTATTTAGATGATGGAGATATTTGCTTATTAACAAAGGATAAAGTTGAGTTTTATGATCTTAAGAAAAACAAGATAAATAAAAAAGTCTTAATTTTATCAGAGGATAAAAATATTGCTCAAAAAGGTGATTATAAAAATTTTATGTCAAAGGAAATTTTTGAACAACCTATCACCACAAAAAATTGTATTAATGAATATATTGATAAAGAAAGAGATGAAATAAATTTTTTTAATTTTCCTTTAGATCCCAAAGATATCAATAAAATTGTTTTGATAGGTTGTGGAACTGCTTACCATTCTTGTCTTGTAGCAAAATATTGGTTTGAGAATTTTACATCTTTACCAGTCGAGACAGATGTTGCGTCTGAGTTTAGATATAGAAATTTAAGATTTAACAAGAAAAATTTGTATATTTTTGTTTCACAATCTGGCGAAACAGCAGATACATCTGCAGCTCTTGATTTATGCAAAAAAAACGGTGCGAAAACTTGCTCAATAGTAAATGTGGTTGAAAGCACTATTGCAAGAAATTCGGATTGGACCTTACCAATACATGCAGGTCCTGAAATTGGAGTAGCTTCTACTAAAGCCTTTATAGGGCAAATGTTATTATTATACATTCTTGCATTGAAAATTTCTTTCTTGAGAAATGACTTAGAAAAAAAAGATTATCAATTAAAAATAAAGAATCTCAAAAAACTACCTGATTTATTAACAAAATGCTTAAAATCAGAAGACAAGATACAACTCGTTGCAAAAGATTTTTTAGAAGCAAAAGGTTCAATGTTTTTAGGCAGAGGACTTTCTTTTCCAATAGCATTAGAAGGAGCTTTAAAACTGAAAGAACTATCTTATTTACATGCTGAAGGTTATCCGGCAGGTGAAATGAAACACGGCCCACTTGCTCTAATTGAAAATGGACTTCCAGTAATTATCGTTTGTCCCAATGATAAATATTTCCATAAAACAGTTTCCAATATGCAAGAGGTTATTGCTAGAGGAGGAAAAATTTTACTTATAACAGATAGTAACGACAGTGTTATAAATGAGAATATTAGATTTACAATTAATTTACCAAAAATTGATGAGTCCTTAACTCCTTTTTTAAGCACAATACCACTTCAATTACTGGCCTATCATGTTGCTCTATTGAAAAAGTGCGATATAGACAAACCTAGAAACTTAGCTAAGTCTGTAACAGTTGAATAAAATTCAATTATACTATAAATATCACTTAAGAGTTGAATATGAAAAAATGGACTTTAAATAGTTGGAAAAATTATCCTGCAAAACATCTTCCGAAGTATGAAGATGAAAAAGAGTTAAACATGGTCTTGGGTAAAATTAAAAAATACCCTCCTTTGGTCTTTGCTGGCGAAACTCGTTCCTTAAAAAAATCTTTAGCAGAAGTTGTTAAAGGTAAGGCTTTTCTATTACAAGGAGGAGACTGTGCAGAAAGCTTTGCAGAGTTCAATCCAGATAATATTAGAGATACTTTTAAGGCAATATTACAAATGTCTTTAGTATTAACACATTCCGCTTCTTTGCCAGTTGTAAAAATTGGAAGAATAGCAGGTCAATTTTCTAAACCAAGAAGTTCACCCATTGAAAAAAAAGATGGAAGAGAGTTACCAAGTTATTTAGGCGACAATATTAACGGAATGGAATTTACTGAAAAAGCAAGAATACCAGATCCCAAAAGATTGTTTAGAGCTTACTCCCAGTCAGCATCAACTTTAAATTTAATAAGAGCTTTTTCTCAGGGTGGCTTTGCTGATTTAAGACAAGTTCACTTATGGAACCTAGGTTTTATTAATAAAAAAACAAAAGGAAAATATAAAGAGATAGAAGATAAAATTAGTGATGCTTT
>MDSV01182709.1_pt1 | contig 14722 bp, 13 predicted proteins | sample 810851 | NCBI WGS metagenome assembly MDSV01 (sample SAMN05326640, study PRJNA326480) | marine metagenome | isolation source: seawater | place: Atlantic Ocean: North East | collected 2012 | reverse complement strand
TTGAAGAAGCCAAAAGTTTAGATACAGAATTAGACGTTGTAGAAGGTATGATGTTTGATAGAGGTTATTTAAGCCCATATTTTGTTACTAATGCCGATAAAATGAAAGCAGAAATGGAAGATTGCTTAATACTTTTACACGAAAAAAAGCTAGCTAGTCTTCAGCCGATGTTACCACTATTAGAGTCAGTAGTTCAATCAACAAAGCCATTACTTATTATATCTGAAGATGTTGAGGGCGAAGCATTGGCAACTTTAGTTGTCAATAAACTAAGAGGTGGACTAAAAATTGCTGCTGTTAAAGCCCCTGGTTTTGGTGATAGAAGAAAAGCAATGTTAGAAGACATCGCTATATTAACAGGTGGTCAAGTCATTAGTGAAGACCTAGGTATTAAACTAGAGACAGTGACTATGGATATGTTAGGAAAAGCCAAAAGAGTTGTTGTTGATAAAGAAAATTCAACAATAGTTGGTGGAGCTGGTAAGAAAAAAGATATTGAGGCAAGATGTGATCAGATTAGAAAACAAATTGATGAAACTACATCTGACTATGATAAAGAAAAGCTTCAAGAGAGACTCGCAAAACTAGCTGGTGGTGTTGCAGTAATTAAAGTGGGTGGAGCATCTGAAGTTGAAGTTAAAGAAAAGAAAGATCGAGTTGAGGATGCTATGCACGCAACAAGAGCTGCTGTAGAAGAAGGAATTTTACCCGGTGGTGGAACAGCACTTCTTTACGCAACAAGTGTATTAAAAAATCTTAAAGTTGACAATGACGACCAAAGATATGGTGTGGACATTGTCAGAAAAGCTCTTTCGGCCCCTTTAAAGCAAATTGCACAAAACTCAGGTTTTGATGGTGCTGTTATTGCTGGTAAGATTTTAGAAAGTAAAGACAACTCACACGGTTTTGACGCACAATCTGGTAAATTTTGTGACTTAGTCAAAGCTGGTATTGTGGATCCAACTAAGGTTGTAAGAACAGCTTTAATTGATGCTGTCTCTGTTGCTGCATTGTTAACTACTACAGAAGCAATGATCACAGATAAACCAGATGATAAATCTTCGGCACCCGCTATGCCTGATATGGGCGGCATGGGCGGTATGGGCGGCGGTATGCCAGGAATGATGTAAACCCAAAACTTAATTTATAGCAACTCTGTTTAAATGAGTTGCTATAAAAATTTTCCTAAACAAACCTATTTATTAATTCTTTTAAACGAGAATTATGTTCATCATACAAAATGATATCATCGATCTTCATATTTGCTTTCGTCCAATCCTCATCACTTAAGTTTAATAAATAATCGATTTTTTTAAATATATGTTCTTTACTTAATTCTTTAAGATTAAAAATTTCGTTTTCGTACTTAACATGTTCAGGCCAACCAAACCTCATTGTGTTTTCATCTATTTTTTGTAATCTTAAACTACATGCTAGAGTTCTATTTTTTCTTGCAAATGACTCATAACCAAGTGTTGAGTCTATAAAAACATTTATTAGACCTTCATCTAATTTTTTATAATTACTCTCTGGGTTTTCTTTATTTGAAAATATAAGCACATCATGACTTTTTAATAAATTTTTATAAAATATTTTTTCTTCTTCATGATTTGATGCACATAAAATATTTAAAGTTAAATTTTTTAATAAGCAAAAATCATACAATAAAGGTATCAATTTTTTTTCTATAAAATAATCATCACCATAACTTTTATAAAAATTATTTTTTCTAAATTGCGATATAAAATTTATTTCATTTAATTTTTTATTACTACTTGAAATTTCATAATTATTATTTTTAAAAGAGCCAATCTGTATAAAATTTGAAGATATATACTTTGATAAATTTTTTGTAATAATATCTCCCCATACAAAATAAAAATCTGATGATAAATTTTTATAATTTTCTATTACTCCAAATATATCTCCTATTTTTCTTCTAGTTCCATTTTGAATTGAGATAAATTTTACTTCATTATTACTGATAATATTTTTTAGTTGATAAAATTGCGGTTTATTATCAATTAAAGTAATTACAATTTTAGGATTTATTTCTTCAATAATCATACTGAAATAATTTGCTAGTTCAAACTTCATATTTAAAATACATTTAATCAAATAAATTAAATATATTTTTTCAAATCTTGTCTCTAATATTGTAACCTGATCTTTATTAAATAGAGGCAAAAGGTGTTCGGAACCTATTTTATCAAAAATAACAATTTTATTTTTTTTAACTTTTTTAAATGTGAGTTCAGAGCGATTTTTTAAAACAAATTGGAGAGTCTTCAAAATTTTTATAATCATTGATTTAAATAATAATTATCACTTAAATTAATTTATAGTTTTTTTCAAGCTCCTAATAATATAATCTATGCCATCGATGTTGAATTTTAATAATTTAGATAAAGCATATCTAATTGCTGAAATAGGTATTAATCATAATGGCGATATTAATATTGCTAAAAAATTAATTGATGCAGCTTACTCAATTGGATGGGATTGCGTAAAATTTCAAAAAAGATCCCCAGATATTTGTGTCCCTGATCATCAAAAAAAAATTGTTAGGGAAACACCATGGGGTAAAATGACTTACTTAGACTACAAATACAAAGTAGAGTTTGAGTCTGAACAATATGATGAAATTGATAAATATTGTAACTCTAAAAATCCACAAATTGACTGGTCTGCTTCTGTATGGGATCTTCAAAGCTTAGATTTCTTAGTTAAATATAAAGTACCGTTTATCAAAGTACCCTCAGCAATGATAACTAATTTAGAGTTAGTTAAAGAATGTGCTACAACTAAAATCCCTTTAATTTTTAGTACTGGTATGTGCGAAATTAAAGAAATTGATGAAGCAGTAAATATTATATCAAAGCACAATAGTAATTACTGTTTACTCCATACTAACAGCACTTATCCAGCCCCAATTGAGGATCTTAATCTCTCACTTATTCCATTTTATATTGATAGATATAAGTGTGCCGTAGGTTATTCAGGCCATGAATATAATATAGAACCAACTGTAATAGCCGTAGCGTTGGGAGCAAAATTAATAGAAAGACATGTAACTCTAAATCATGAGATGTGGGGAACAGACCATAAGTCAAGTTTAACTATTTCAGGTATGGACAGGTTATTAGTAAGGTTGAGGACAGCTGAGAAAGCTATTGGTAAGCCTAAAAAATTAATAACACCACAAGAAAAAGAAATTAGAAAAAAACTTAGTAATTAAATAATGAATTTTTACAATGAATATTTTGAGAAAGTATCAAGAATCTACTCAAGTTTTATAAAAATTAAATTAAATCAAAGACTTATCCAAAAATTTGAAAATAAGGTCAATTTAACTGCAAGAAAAAACAAAATTTTTTTATTCGCTGGAAATGGAGGTAGTTACGCAGATTCACTTCATTTTTCATCAGAAATTACTGGAAAATTAATTAATAAAAACAGACCCCCATACAAATCATTTGTTCTAGGTTCTAATGCTTCATCACTAACTGCAATTTCAAATGATTATTCTTATGCTGATAGTTTTAGAAGAGAGATTAATCCATTTAAGAGCGATGATTTCTTATTAATAATTTTATCAACAAGTGGAAGATCAAAAAATATTATTAAATTAATTCAAGGTAAAAATATAAATAAAAAAAACACCTTCATTTTTACAGGTAATAATTATGATAAAAATTTGGAAAAAATAAATATTTTCTCTTTTGATACAAAAATTACATCTCATATACAAGAGTGCTATAAAATTTTCATGCATAGTTGTTTTATTAAAAATAATTTTTAATAATGTATTTTATAATTAAGCATATTTTGATTTGAAGACTTTAGTTAATATATTTTTTGGTATCAGATCTATTATAAGTCAGAAACACTTTAATTTAATGGTATTACTCTTTTTATTTATGGTTATTTCAGTTTTTCTTGAAATTTTATCTTTAGGTTCCATACCACTTTTTATAGGTTTTATTACAAATTTTGATGAATATTCCTTATATCTATCTAGATACGTTGATATAAAAAACTATAGTTTTTCTTTTATTGTCTACTCATTAACTGGCTTACTAGTTTTTTTATTTTTTTTAAAAAATATCTTTTTACTTTTTATAATTTATTTCGAAAATAATTTAGTAGCTAAATTAAAGAGTGACATATCTCAAAGATTATTTTCTTATTATCTCAACAAGCCCTATGACTTTTTCGTAGGAAAAAATCCCTCTGAAATTACAAGAAATCTTGTTGACGAAGTTACTAAATGTTGCCAAGCAATTTTATTATTTTTAGTTTTTATGAGAGAATTTATTGTATTAATTGGTATTGGTATTTTAGCAGTTACTCTTAAACCATTAATTTCAATATCAATTTCTATGTACATTCTTTTATCAGCTCTTATTTATATTTTTATTTTTAGATTAAAATTAACTAATTGGGGTAAAGAATTAATGAGTCAACGAAAAAATTTATTTAAAAACGTAAGTGAAACAATAAGTTCAATTAAAGAAATAAAATTACTTAATAACTCTAGTTTTTTCACATCAATTTTTAAAAATTCAGTCAATAAAATAGAAAATATCTCTTTAAAATCTCAAGTTATTTTTAAATCTACAAGATCTTATTTTGAGATCATTTCAATATCTGCACTTTTCTTAATTATTTATTTAAGTGATTTATCAGAAAATAATATAGAGAATTCATTACAAATTTTTGCATTTGTTGGAGTAATTTTGGTTAGATTTATACCAATGTTTAATATCTTAACACAAAATTTTACTAATATGAAATTTCTGAATCCAAGTTTCAATTTGATCAAAAGTGAAATGTTTAATTTGCAAACAGACAAGAAAAAGTTATTCAAGCAAATATTTATTAAAAAATTTAATTCACTTGAATTTAAAAATATTAGCTACGTAATAAATGGTAAACCAATCATTAATAATTTTAGTTTTAAGATTGATAAAAATGATAAAATAGGAATAGTTGGTACGACAGGTTCAGGTAAAACTACTTTAATTAATTTAATGCTTGGACTAATTAAACCTAATAGTGGTGAAATATTTATAAACAAAAAAAAAATAGATTATGAAAAAGAAAGTTACTTTTTTGGTAATTTAGGTTTCCTCTCTCAGGAGGCATTTATAATTGATGACTCAATAAAGAATAATGTATTTTTAGATACAAAACCAACAAAAAAAATTGTTAAAAATTTTGAAAGGTTATTAAGAAAATTTAGATTGGACAATATGATTATGGGTAGAAAGCTTTCATTAGACTCTAACGTAGGTTCCTCTGGAATAAAAATATCAGGTGGTGAGAAGCAAAGAATTCTCTTAATAAGAATGTTAATTACTAATCCAAATCTTATATTTATAGATGAGGGCACCAGTGCGTTAGACAAAGATACTGAATTAAAAGTAACAGATGAAATTTTCTCTAAAAATTATCAAAAAACAATTATTTTTATATCACACAAAATTTCAAGTTTGAAAAAATGTAATAAAATTTTTAATTTGGCTAATAATAAACTAAATATTACAAATAAAGTATGACCAAAATTGTTTCGTTAATATTAGCTAGAGGTGGAAGTAAAGGGGTACCAAGAAAAAATATTATGTTATTAAACGGACATCCTCTTATTTACTATACCATAACAGCTTCAATAAACTCTATAGTAAATGAAACATGGATTAGTTCAGACGATGATGAAATTTTAACTATAGCAAATGATCTTGGTGCAAAAACTATAAAAAGACCTGATGAAATCTCTGGAGATTTATCCAGTAGTGAGGAGGCATTATTGCACTTTTCTGATCAAATTGACTTTGATATTTTAGTTTTTTTACAACCAACCTCTCCACTAACTTCATCGGTAGATATAAATAATGGTCTAAATATGATGAGTAAATATGATAGTGTTATAACAGTCTCAAAAATACCACATAAAGTATGGATAAATAAAAAGCCAATATATAATTTAAATTCTAGAAAGATGAGACAGCAAGAAACTGATGAAAACCATATTGAAACAGGATCATTTTATATTACTAAAAAAAATAACTTAATAAAGTCAAAGTGTAGAATTTCAGGAAAAATTGGATTTTTAGAAATCCCATATCTTAAATCTTTTGAGATAGACACAAGTGAAGATTTTAAATTTATTGAACTTCTTATCAAAAATAATGATTATCTCTAATAAAATGAAAATTAATGAAAAGTATTTAGTAAAAGATAATTCAATTATAAAGGATGTACTAAATAACTTAAAAGACTCTGCTATTGGAATATCAATAGTTGTAAATAAAAAAAAATCTGTTGTTGGTGTAATTACTGATGGAGATGTAAGAAAGAAACTCCTCCAAGGTTATACACTTCAAGATAAATGTACTGTTTGTATTAATAAAAACTTTTTATTTTTAAAATCTGGATATAAAAGAGAAGAAGCCCTGAAATTGTTTGACTCAAAGATCAAACGAGTACCTGTCTTAGATAATAAAAAGCAACTAATTGAAATAATAAAGTCCCCAAAAGAATTAGAATTAATTACTAGATCAGTAAGAGCTCAGTCTCCAGCTAGAATTAGTTTATCAGGTGGTGGAACTGATTTTTCAAAATATTTCCTTAAATCTAAAGGATCATCTTTGCTTATTACTACAAATTTATATGCAAGAGTATTAGTGACTAAAAGAGATGATAGTAAAATTATTATCATTTCTGATGACTTTCGAATAACAAGAAAGTTCGAAAATTATGAAGCACTCAAAAAGAACAAAGATAAAAAATTATCTTTAATTATAGCTTCAATTTTAAGAATGAAACCTAAGTTTGGATTTAAAATTCAAATAAATTGTGACTTTAAACCAAGCTCTGGTCTAGGAGGATCAGCGGCAGTAATAGCTTCAATTATCTCATCTATGGCTAAATTACAACAATTTGATTTGAATAAATATGAAATCTCCGAATTGGCATTTGAAATAGAAAGGTTAGATTTAGGTATAAAAGGTGGATGGCAAGATCAATACGGAACAGTCTTTGGTGGATTGTGCAAAATTGAATTTAGCAGAAAACATAATATTGTTTACCCAATAAATATTGATGAAAATATTCTAAAAGAATTTAGAGAAAGAATTATTTTGTGTAACCTAAAAACCAAACATTTAGGGAAAAAAATCCAAAACATTAACCAAGAAAATTTAGATCAAAAATTAAATATTAAATTTAGAAATATTGCCTCAGAAATTTTAAAGGAATTATTAACAGAAAACTATGATAAGGTTGGTAGTCTTTTTGATATTGCATGGAAACTTAAAAAACAAAAGAATCAAAGCGTTTCAAATAAATTTATTAATGAATTATATTCAAAAGCCATTGATATCGGAGCCTTAGGCGGAAGATTACTTGGCACAGGAGGTGGGGGTCATTTTCTTTTTTATGTTAATTCAGATAAAAAACAAATTTTATTAAATATGCTAAAAAAAAATAAAGTAGAAATAATAAACTTTGATTTTTCTTCAAAAGGCACTCAAAGTTGGATAGTAAGAAAATAAAAGTAATTTTATGCGGCTATAATTGGAGCGGTTGTAAGGCCCTATCAATTTTAATAAATAGATCTGATATATCTGATATTTATGTATACACACATAATTCAGAATACTTCATACCATCACTAAAAAATCTATGCAAAAAATACAAAGTTAAATATTCATCAAAAAAAATTTCTAAGAAAAATTTACCTTTTAAACCAGATATAATTGCATCAGTTTCATATAAATACATTATTCCATCAGAAGTAATTAAACTTACAAAGATATGTGGATTTAATATTCATCCATCAATTTTACCTTATTATAAAGGATGTAGTAGCGTAACTTGGTCTATGATAAATAATGAAAAATTTATAGGATATACTTATCATTTAATTAATAAAAAAATTGATAGTGGAGATATTCTATATCAAAAAAAAATTGAACTTGAATGTTTTGATTTACAGTCAACTGCTTACTATAGAGTAATGTTTGAGTCTTTAAAAAATTTTAATATTGTAATGAATAAAATTCTTAATGGTTTTAGAGGAAGAACTCAAAAAAAAATTGACAAGTCTTATTACAACAGAGGAGCTCCTTACGATGGGAAAATAAACCCAGAATGGAGCATACAACAAATCGAGAGATTCATCAGAGCTATGATTTTTCCACCTATGAAACCAGCTAGGTACAAAAATAAATATATTTTGAATGTTGATGATTATACAAAACTAAAAAATAAATTATGATATTCTTATCTACATCATTTTATGGATTAAATAATACAAAATTTTCTGAAGCAATTGACTTAATCATCAGCGAGGACTTTGATATTGATGGGGTTGAATTATCTTCAAATCACACTTTTGAGGAAAATTATAAATCTGTTTTGAATAAAATTAACAGCAAGAAAATAATTAATCACAACTATTTCCCTCCTAGAAAAGATTTAACTAATTTTGTTGTGAATATTGCATCAGAAAGTAAAAAAATTAGAAACGAGTCAATTCTATTTATAAAAAAATCAATAGATTTTTGCTTAGAAAACAATATTGAAGTGTATACCATACACCCTGGCTTTAAATCAGATCCAAAACCGGATATTAGAGAAAATAACAATTATGATTTTACTTATTCTGAAATAAAAACAGGGCATAAAATTGCATTTAATCATTTCCTAGACTCTTTCTCCAAAATCCTAGATTATTCAAATAAAAAAAATATCAAAATATGTATTGAAACTATGGGTTCTAGAACATCATCAGATAATTTAATTTTACAAATACCTAGTGAATATGATGAATTTTTGGAAAATTTTAATAATGAAAATATTTATTTTAACCTCAACTTAGCTCATTCATATTTATCCTCAAAAGAGAATTCTTTTGATTTAATGAAATTTATTGAAAAGATAAATAAAAATATAATTTTAGTTGAATTGAGTGATAACGATGGTTTTTATGATCAACACTTACCTATATCGAAAAACTCGTATATTTTTGATTATTTCAGATTTATTAAAGATAAAAATTTAATATTAGAGCTTAGAAATACATCTTGTAATGATGTGCATGCTAGCTTAGATATATTGAGATCTTCACTATGAATAGTATCGTTTTAAAATCAGGAAGAAAAATAGGCCCAGGCAATCCAACCTTTATTATTGCTGAAGCAGGAGTTAATCATAATGGTAGTACTGATTTAGCTTACAAATTAATAGATGAAGCAGTAAATGCGGGTGCTGATGCTGTAAAATTTCAGTCTTTTCTTGCAGATGAAATTATTCTAAAAAAAGCACCAAAAGCACAATACCACTTAGAAACAACAGGGTCAGATGAAGATCAGTCTTGGTACGAACTTCTAAAGTCTCAGGAAATAAGTAATGATATGCATGATAAGATAGTTGCTTACTGTAAAAAAAAAAATATCTTATTCTTATCTACCCCCTACGATATTAAAAGTTTAGATAAACTTTTAGAGTATGACATTGAACTTATTAAAGTAGCATCAACTGATAATAATAATATTCCTTTTTTAAGGTACATGGCTAAACAAAAAGTTCCCATTATACTATCTACAGCAATGATAAATATTGATGACATAGAATTAAGTATTAAAACTATTAAGGAACAAGGTTTAGATGATGTTATTATAATGCAATGCACTGGAAGTTATCCAGCACCCATTGAGGATACAAACTTAAATGTAATAAACACTTTTAAAAAAAAATTTAATTTAATTTCAGGATACTCTGACCATGTTAATTCAATTGTGCCTGCAATAGTATCTATTGGTCTAGGATCTTCTATATATGAAACCCACTTTACAATTGATAAATCTTTGCCTGGACCTGATCACAGAGCCTCTTTAGAACCAAGTGAATTAAAAAATTTAATTAAAATGATAAGAGATGGAGAAAAATCACTTGGTTTATTTGAAAAAACAATTTCAAAATCAGAGGAGGCTAATTTTAGCAAATTGAAAAAGTTTTTAGTAAGCACATCTGATATAAAAAAAGATGATATTTTTTCTTATAAAAATATTTTTACTAAAAGAACTGGAGGTATTGGATTAGAGCCAAAATATTTTGATGATCTAATTGGAAAAAAGTCACCAATAGATATTGAGATTAATACACCTATTACATTGGAAGTTCTTAATAAAATAAATGAAAAATCATAACGTATTGATAACTGGTGGAGCTGGCTATATTGGCTCTGTATTATGTGATTATCTTTTGAAAAAAGGTTACAAAGTATCTGTTTTAGATAATTTTAATTACAGTCAGAACAGCTTACTTTTTCATTGTAGTTATAAAAATTTTTCTCTAATAAAAGGAGATGTCAGAGATAAAAATACTTTAAAACAAGCAATTAAAAATAAAGATACTATTATTCCTTTGGCGGCAATAGTTGGGGCTCCTGCATGTGAAGCTGATAAAAAACTAGCCATCGACATAAACTTAAGACAGATTCAGAATATAGTTAAATTTTCTTCTAAAGATCAGTTCATATTATTGCCTGTATCAAACAGCGGCTATGGAGTATCAAATGATAATATTGCCTTGGATGAAAAAAGCCCATTAAAACCAATTTCACATTATGGAATAACCAAAGTAATGGCAGAAAAAGAAATAATGGGCAGAAAAAACTCCATCTCACTTAGATTAGCAACTGTATTTGGCCCCTCTTTCCGTATGAGAACAGATTTACTTGTAAATGATTTCACACTTAAAGCTTATAGGGATAATTATATTGTTCTATTCGAACCAAATTTTAAAAGAAACTATATACATGTTATGGATATAGCAATACTTATGGAAAAAATTATTTCAAAACCTTTAACGTATAGAAATAAAATTTTTAATGTTGGTTTATCTAGTGCTAATTTATCTAAACTTGAATTATGCAATAAAATAAAAAAATATATCCCAAATTTAGCAATTGAGATAAATGAATTCAATAAGGATAAGGATCAAAGAAACTATATAATTAGCAATGAGAAAATCGAAGCTACAGGTTGGAAACCTAAATATAGTTTAGACGATGGCATAACATCATTAATTAAAATTTATTCATTTCTTAGACAAAATCATTACAACAACTTATGAGGACCCAAAATGATTTTATACCAATATTTGAACCATATTTAACAAGTAAAGAAAAAAAATATGTATCAAATTGTTTAAATTCAAATTGGATATCTAGTCAAGGTGGATATATTAAAGAATTTGAAGAGCGTTTAGCTAAAATACACAGCGTTAAACACTGTGTTGCTACCTCAAGTTGCACAACAGCAATACATTTATCATTATCGGTATTAGGCATAAAAGAAGGAGATGAGGTTATTTGCCCGGCACTATCATTTATTTCTCCAGCTAATATGATACTTCTCACTAAAGCAAAACTGGTGCTCGTAGATATAGACCCAATTACATTAAATATTGATACTAATAAAATAGAAAAATTTATTACAAAAAAAACCAAAGCTATAATTTTTGTTAATCAATTTGGGCAACCTGCAAATATCAATGAGTTAATTAAAATTTCAAGGAAATACAAATTAAAATTAATTGAAGATAATGCAGAGGCATTTATGGGCACTTTTAATAACAAAAAGTTAGGATCTTTTGGTGATATGTCAGTACTTAGTTTTTTTGCAAATAAAATTATTACTACTGGTGAAGGTGGAGCAGTACTTACTAATAACCTTTCTTACTACAATAAACTTTTGGTGATGAGAGACCATGGTATGTCAAGAGAAAAAAGATACAAACACATATCGTTGGGTTTTAATTATAGAATGACAAATATGCAGGCAGGAATAGGCTTGGGTCAATTAGACAACTTAAAATATATAACAAATAAAAGGCAAAAAATATTTAATAGATATTTCAACCTCCTAAAAGATAATAAAAATTTTAATATTTTAAAAGTTAATCAATCTTCAAAGAATGCTAATTGGTTTTTTACAATAATTTTAAAAAATAATATAGCAAGAAATAAACTTCAAAATTTTTTGATAAAAAATAATATTGAAACAAGACCTATGATTAACCCCATATACAAAGCAAATCATATTAAAAAATTAAATTTGAAGAATTATCCAATTACAGAAAAAATATATAGTAAATGCTTACATCTACCAAGTTCAACCAATCTTAAAAAATTTCAAATTGATAAAATATCAGAATATATAAAAATATTTTTTATATAGACCAATTTTCTGGATTAAGTGGATCAGATGGAAATTTTTGAAAACCCTCACCTGTTTCTAAAAACTTCCTAAAAGCTTTTTTTAATAAATTATTATTTCGAAATTTTTCATTTGCAAATTTTTGTATATCTATATTTTTATTAGAAATTTTCTCAAAACCTAATTTTTCCATTTCTTTTCCACAAATTTGTTCAATAAATGATATATCAATATTATCTAGCTCATTTTTCCATCGGTTAGTTGTTATTTGCTTATTAAACCTTTCATTATCTTTTTGGAAAGAGCTATTTACATTTTTATTAATTATACTTTTAATAATTTTTGTATTTATTTTATTGGTTTCCAAATTTAAAAAATTAAAAATTTTTTCAAGTTCAATAAAAGGTTTTTCTACAAGTTCAGAATAATTAACAATATGAATGTTTTTGTTTTTTAAATGATCATTTAAAACATAATTCATAGAGTCTAAGCAGTTGAACACAGCTCCATATTCTGAGCCCTTAACTTTAGAATTTGTATTTTTTTTAAAAGATAAAAACACAGATCTCGGATCTCTGATAATATGAATACCTTTTCCATTAGGCATAATATCAATAAATTTTGAAAGATTTCTCCACTCTAATTGATTTTTTTCAGCCCAATGAGTTTTTTTAGTATCTTTTAAAAATAGATCTGCCATTAGATAATCATAAATGAAACCATATGATTTATTTTTTAGAGTCTTTTGATATTTTGTTTTATCAATTGATATGTCATAACGCATTTCCAATCTGAAAGATAAATCATTAATAAGTGCAGATAAATTAATATTATTAAATTCACCATATTTTCCGTAATAAAATCTCATTAAATTAATTTTATACATTGAAGCCATAATATCAGGGTGTGCATCTATTAAATAAGTTAAAAATTCTGATCCAGTTCTATACACACCTGTAATTAAGGTTTGACTTTTGGATATCAATTTAAAAAAGTATTTTTTCTTTTTAAATTTTCATCAAAATTCACAATAGTTGTCCTTCCATAGTCATTATTAGATGCAAAGCCTAAATTTTTTATCTTCAGGGGCAAAACGTTTTCTAAAAAGAAACAATATCTCCATTTAAAACCAGGTTTCAATGTTATCAAGTTATCATGATAATATTTATTTCTTTTGTCTTTGAAACAAAAGAATGGCTGTGACCCAAAAATCTTTTGGTCACTTTCGATGTAAAGGTAGAGCTTATCTGGAAGATTTTTTTTATCAAATTTTACTTTAAATTTTATATGTTTCTTTTTTCTCAATTTCAAAGTTTTCCTAAATGCATTTACAGCATCTGAATATATAAATTTAACTTTGGGATATTCTTTAGATATATTTTTCAAAATATTATAAGTTGTTTCTACATCATAAGTTATATCCCTATGATCGTGATTAGTTAAACCTAACAAAATATTTTTTCCTTTATTAGCCTCACTAAATGCATATTTAGCTTCTTTTTTATCGAAATTGTTATATCTCGTATTTAGGTTAAGACACCGAGCTATTAATCTTTTACAATCTCCCTCAACTTGATAATCTTCGTGGGAGGGATAATATGGGACCCAGCTTTTAGTGGATCTTGTCCAATCCCCATAATTTCCTAAAGATATATCAGTTTGTACACTTTTATTTTGATCGAAAGATGAGTTATTAGATATATCAAAAGGAATATATTGCTCTAAGAACCAATGACTATCTGGCTTAGTGACATGAAAGCCACATCTATTAACCGCAGGAAACCATTCTTTATCTATTATTTTTCTTGATATAACTTGATTTAATTTGCCATGCTCGTCAAACCAAGAGGTTCCACTATGATGGGCTTCATTTGTAAGTGAATGAGGGTGATAATGAAAACCAAAAGAACTTTTTGTATTTAATTTTTTTAAATAGTAATCATATACCTTATGAAAACCCAAAATTCTTTTTCGAGGATTTTTCTCGTAAAAAACATGATCAAGAATAAAAAAATTATATATCCATTTATTTCCTATACTATCTTTATGTTTCTCTAGAAAATCTTCTGAATATAAAATATCAATCATTTTTGAAATATCTACCCAACTTTTGTTATAATTAAGATTATGTTTTGAAAAAATAAATTTGAACTGTTTTATCTCTTTTTTTGAAAGTAATTTATCACTCTTAAGAAAATCATCTAGATTTTTATAATTTTTTTTTATAGGTTTATCAAAAATATTTCTTATTCTTTTTAAAGTAGCTTTAAAATTCTCAAATAGCGGACCTTCAGCATCAATACAATGTACAATATAAATATTACTCAATTTAAATCCTGTATCATTAACTTCCATGAATTTACATCTTTAGAATTAGGATGTTTTACATAATTTGAAATATACTTTTCATAATCGTTATTATTAACTACTGATAAACTTTTTATTTTATCTGTATTATAGTTATCTAAATTGATAACCTTTTTATTTAAAGAAAT
>MDSV01052159.1_pt1 | contig 14722 bp, 13 predicted proteins | sample 810851 | NCBI WGS metagenome assembly MDSV01 (sample SAMN05326640, study PRJNA326480) | marine metagenome | isolation source: seawater | place: Atlantic Ocean: North East | collected 2012 | reverse complement strand
CTACATCATTTTCCTTAATTTCCTTATAGACAAAAGATAAATAAGATTTTCTAATAAATCTTAAAAGATAAGAATATCTGTAAAGGCTTACTATTATATTTTTCTCGCCACCTTTTACATATTTTAATTTATTAACATCATTTACATCTGCATATTTAAAGTAATTATTATCATTATCAATATCGTTAGCATAAATTTGTATGATAACATGAGTAGGTTTAAATTCTGTTAAGTCATTTAAGATTTGTACTAAATAAATTATAGGTGAGTAGCTATTATTACCAAAGTTTTTTAAATAAGAATTTGGAAAATAATTTTCTAATAACCCAACATAGCTTTTATTGTAATCAACTTGTGCAGCAAGGGTAAAAGAATCTCCTAAAAATGCAATTTTATTTATATTATCTTTGTACATTTTTTTATGGGAATTTATTCTATAACCATCCTTATCAGTAAAAACATCAACATTTATCCATTCATTTAAATGACTATAAGATGTAAAATAATAATTTTTTACTAGCTTATGATGATGAGTTTTACTTGAATTAGTTGGATTATAATTATATCCCATTCCTAGCAATCTTAAAACAATCTCGCATAAAGTAAGTGCAAACAAAACTGCAGATATTATTAATATTAAATTTTTTTTAATCATTTTTTTTTGCAGTAAATAATACTTCAGGAACATAATTTGCTATCTGACTATCTGCAATTGGCCAAGATCTTGTAATACGAATAAAAATTTTTAAAATCCAATAATTTATGTTATTGCCAAAAATCATATTAATTATTGATTTAAATGGCTTTATAAATAAATTATTTAATTTAAATTTTAAATTTGCACTTTTAATATATTCTTCCATTGTTATTTCTTTATGAGGAACAACAGAATTAGCGTTGCCATAAATATTTATATCATTAAAACCATTGATTTCTAAAGTTTTATATAAATCATATTCATTAGTTTTCCATGCATGTCCTAAATCTATTAAACCACCATCAATTTGTTTTATTTTTTTTTCAATCAAAGTTTTTTCTAAAAATTTATAATACGATGTCCCAAAAAATGAAATAAGTGGTAAATTAGATGCTAAAATTCCATTAGTAACTAAAGATTTATTTATTAATGAAAATAATAAATCAACATCATAAGAATGTTCAAGAAAATAACTTGAATAAATAAAATCAAATGAATTTTCGTTTTTTTTTAAGTAATCATAAATATTATTTTCTTCGAAATTAACACCTAAACAATTTAAAACATCTGGGTTTATGTTTTTACTCCAGTCAACAGCGTGAATTTTTGCTTGTGGGAACTTTAATCTTAAAAAAAATAATTCCATTCCATCACCACATCCAAGGCTTAGTATTTTATTTTTATTAAAATTTATTTTTTCAAATTTCCAATTAAATCTTAAAATAGCATCATCTATAGTTTTTTTATTAATGATTTTGTTTAAATTATAATCATCAACTTTACTTTGAAAGAAGTCATAAATAATAGATTTAGGTGAAGAAAATTCTTCCCAATAAATAATTGGTTTATTCAGTTCAAAATTTAATTCATTTATTTCGATTTTATCAGATTTTAAAGCATTAATAATTTCTTCATTTATACTTTTATCTTTTGAATTAATAAATGGATTTAGTTGTACATTTTTTTGAATATTTTTATTAACTTTTAATCTATATGAATAAATTTTCATATTATAAATAATTAATTTATATTTTCACAACTTTTTAAAGACATAGAATAATTATAAATTACACCTGTATCTTTTTTATTCAAGATAGCACACCATTCTTTCACACTATAATGTAAGCCTGACGATCCTTGTATAAATTTATTAGGCATATTATTTGCTTGGCTATATTTTATAAGAAAATCGTATCTTCTGTGATAAGAGAATTCAAAGTTCCCTGATTTTCCAAACGACAAGGGTGCATTGTCTTTTTGAAAAAAATTAATATTTTTAATATTTTTCTGTCTAATAAAATTACCAAAAATAGCATCATAAGTTTTAAAGTTTAAATCCTCTTTTAATAACTTTAACCCAATAACATTTTTATAAGGACTATTTCTTTCAATTTTTAATATTTCATCATCGGATATAAAACTTTTGTTGTTAAAATAAGTTAACAACAAAATAAAAATTAAACCTAAAGAAATTTTAAAAAAATTATTATTTTTGTTTAATATTAAACTTAGTTCAAATCCCAAAAGTATAAATCCTGGCACCAACCATCTTATTTGAACAAATTCTGTAAAGGAAAAAAATAAAATAGAAAAAATTAATATAACAATATAAATAAATTTTATTTTTTTGTCAGAAACAAAAGCGTAAGTTAAATTGACTAAAATAAATAAAGCTAGAAAAATTTGTGATATTACAAATAAATTTGTACTTTGAGACGGTCCTGATAAATGTAGCACTATCGTAAGCCAGGTCTTTATATGATGTGATAGAGCTGCACTAAACCATGGACTAACTAGCAAAAAGGTAATTAAAATTATAAAAAAATTTTTAAAATTATATTTTTTATTATCGTAACATAAAAAATTTATAAGTATCAGAAACTCAATTCTTTCAGATATAGCTAATCCAAATATTATTAGTGATAAGAATTTATTTTTATCTTTTAGTAAAAAAGAAATTCCACATAAAATAGAACCTGTAAAATATGGAGTTCCTGTGAAAGTTATTTCATAACTCTTAGGTAATAAAAATAATATAAAAAATATTAAAAAAAAAATTTTTTTTTTATCGATATAAAATAAAATGAATAATAAAATTGAATTTAAAAAATACAAAGATCCTTTTATATATGTAAGGTTTTGATAATGTTTATAAAGTGTTAAATCAAAATTAGAAAAAATTTTTTCTATACTTGCAAAAGTAATATTGCTTATTAAAAAATCTAATAAAACTACCAAGCTGCCAAACCATGTCGAAATACCTGAGGGCGAATGTGAATGAGATGGTCTTAGTCCTTCTAATAAAAGCAAAGAATCAGACAAATAAATAATTTCATCTTTATTAAATACTGAATAATTAAGTTTTAAAAAATATGTAATACAAAAATAAATAAGCAATGAAAATAATAAAATATTTACAAATTTATTAATATTAACATTCATAGTTATTAAATTAGCTTTTGTTTTTGCTAAAATCGAATCTGTAATTATTATAATGAATAATTATAGAAAAATAATAATTATCTCGTTTATTTTACATTAAGTCAGTTAAAAATTGATTTTCAAATAAATTGATTTTTTTATGATATAAAATGAGCATGAGAAAGTTTATTAAAAGTAAATTATCAATAATTATTCCAACATATAATGAAGCCGAAAATATCAATATTCTTTTAGAAGAAATAATTAATGTAGTTAAAAATATGGATTATGAGATAATAGTTGTTGATGATGGATCTACTGACAAAACAGTTGATAATATTTTTAAATCTTACAGTCAAAATAATAAAATTAAAATAATACAAAGAGAGTTCGATAAAGGCCTTTTGCAAAGTATAAAGTTTGCACTTCAATCTATATCTGGTGAATATTTTTTAGTGATGGATGGAGATGGTCAGCATTCGCCAAAGAATATTTTAACATTACTGAAGGATCTTGAAAAAAACGATCTATCAATTGGTATTAGAGATCTAGAAGAAACTACTAGTATTTCAAAAAAAAGATCACTCTTAAGTAAATTTTTTAATAGTATTGTTGGATATATTTTTAAAAAAAAACTTTCAGATCCATTAACAGGTTTTTTTGCAGGGAATATAAATATTCTAAACAAAAAATTCTTTTCATTGAATAATTCTGGTTTTAAAATTCTTTTAGACTTAATTTATTGTAATAAAGATAAAAATTTTAAAATTTCAGAAACAATTATTGATTTTCAAAAAAGGCAAACAGGCATGTCTAAACTTAACCTGCAAGTTTCTTTTTCTTTTTTAACTCAAATATTATCTTATTTATTTAATGGACTAATATCATCTAAATTTATTGGATTTGTAATTATTGGTGGTTTTGGTTTTTTTATCCATTTTTTTTTATTATATATTTTTCTACATTTTGTAAATTTATCTTTTTATACAAGTCATATTTTTGCAACTTTGATAACAGCTTCATTTAATTTTATATTAAATAATTTTTTAAATTTTTATGAAAATGAAATGAAAGATTTCAACAGTTTTTCTAAAAGTCTTTTTAAATATTATTTAGTAAATATCCCAGGAATATTAACAAGTATAACAGGAGCAAGCTTTGCTTATAATGTTTTGAATAAAAATCCATTTATAGCATCATTTATTGGAGTTATATTAGACACTGTATTTAAATATATTGTATCTAAAACCTGGATATGGAAATCAAAATAATTATTTCAAAATAGTTTTTTTTTCATTAAATTTTGTATTATTTAAAATGAGTAAATGTTTTAAGTTACCATTCGATCTTCCTAAAAGTTTTTTTACAAAGCTGGGTAAAATTATATTTAAAAAAGAAAGATTAATCTTTAAAATTTTTTTATTTTTTAATTTTGCTACTTCTTCAAACAATTCCCACATGTTTAAAGTATAACCACCAGAAATATTATAAACTTTCATAACTTTTTTTTTAATAATGATTTTATTTGTAAACTTTGATAACTGCTCAAGTGTTACCGGTTCAAATTTAGTTCCCGGATATATCATTGGATAAATTGGTAATAAATTAATATTTAAGTATTTAAAAAAAAATTTTAAATTTCCACTATTATGAAGTCGTCCTTTTTTTTTATGTATTATTAATGGCAGTCTCAGTATTGTACTTTTAGTATTTAAAAGCTTTTTTTCGGCTATTCTTTTAGAATTAGTATAAGGGTCTCTTATTTTTTTATTCAAAACATTAGTTGTACTTATATGAATTAATAAAAAATTCTTTTTCTTTTTTTTCATGTGATTTTCTAAAATTTTTGGAAAATCTTGATTGATAAAAAAATCATGTTTAGTTTTTGGATAAATGGCAGAAGCAAAATTAATAATAATATTTGCCTTATTAAATTTATTTAAATATCTATCGTAATTACCTGTCTCTAAAATAGGTATTTTTCTTAAATTGATTTTTCTAATGCTAAATTTTTTTGGTAGTTTTTTTATAATATAACTACCTACGAATCCTGAATATCCTGTTATACATATTTCCATATAAATCTTTTATTTTATTTAACAAAAAATGAACAGCCCATTTAGGATTAGTATAATATTCTTTGTAAGAATAATTTAATAAATCTAATATATTTTTCTTTGTAAGATTTTGATGCTCAAAAACTAATTCCCATTGAGTAAAATCTTCATATTTTTGTACTGTTATTTTATCTTTGTATTCATTAAAAACTGGAGTTCCAGGGTAAGGTGTAAATACACTAAATTGTGCATAAGATGATTTAATTTTTTTTGCATATGAAACTGTTTTTTTAAACGTTTCTTCAGTATCAGCCGGCATACCGATGATATACATTGATTTAACTTTAATACCTTTTTTTTCCAAATATTTAACTTTTTCAATTTGATTTTCGTTGGTATCGGATGTTCTGTTTGCATTTTTTCGCACATCTTCATCTGCAGATTCAATTCCGACATAAATTAATTTAACTCCAATTTTTTTTAACATCTCTGCCATTTCATTATCAATATTTTTTAAATGAGTTTCTATACAAATATTAAATTGCATACCTGAATTAATAATTTCATCACATATTTTTAAAGTATGTTTTCTATCAATTGAAAAAACTGGATCTCTAAATATAAAATTTTTTACGTTTAAAGTTTTGTAAAAGTGTTTCATTTCATCAACTAATCTTTTGGGAGATTTAAGTCTTAACTTTCTTCCTTGTTGAAGTGGATAAACGCAGTAATAAAAGCATGTATAAGGACAGCCTCTAGATGCATTAATATTTATTGCTGGCCCCGATCCCAAAAACTTCATTTTTGGAATATAATTTTTAAATATTACTTCCCAACCAGGAAACTCTAACTCATCTAGACTAAAAGTCGGAAAATTTTCTATAATTTTTGGAAGATTTTTTAAATCATTTATTTGTTTGTCAAACTTATGAAAATACATTTCTGGTTCTCCCTTTATTACTATGGCACCATTTTCTAAATATTTTTCAGGATTTGATGTTACAAATGGACCAATTACTATAACAGTTTTATTATTATTTTTTAATTTTTTAAGATATTCAATTTCAGTTTCATGACAAACTATTGAGCTGGGCAAAATGTAAAGATCAAAATTTTCTTCAAAATTTAATTCTTTGGAATATTTAACATTATGACCAGATTTAATTAACTCCCCACAAACATGAACTGAATAAAGTGGAGGAAAATCAATAGAATTTTTAACAACATATCTCAATAATCTAGATATAAACCCATCACCATAATTATTTGCTGTTCCATAAGCACCATTTTGATCTTTGGATATTCGATAAGGTGTGTCTGGGTATACATCTAATATTAAAATATTCACTAGTTTATTATAAATTAATGATTGGATATTAAAAAGATTTTAAAAAGCTGTATAAGGCTGATATTTGAATATATTAGAATTTTTTTACTTATAAATTAATATATATTGATAAAAATGCTAAAAAAAATTGTTAATATATCTGGAATTAAATTTGCCGATGTTAATTTAGATTTTTTAAAAAAAAAATTAAAAGAAAAAAAATATTTTTTTGTTTTTCCTGCAGCTCCAGCACTGATAAATATTAAAAAAGATAAAGAATATTATGTTTCTCTTAAATCTGCTGACTACGTTTTGTTTGATAGTGGATACCTGTGTTTGCTTTTGAGAATATTTAAAAATATAAATGTTTCAAAATTTTCTGGTTTAAAATTTTTGAAATTTTTTTTAAAATTATTTAAAAATGATAAATCAATTCTTTTTGTTATTGATCCAAATAAAGAAAGTTCCAAAAAAAATATTAACCTTTTAAAAACTTATAAGATAAGAAAAATAAAAAATTATATAGCACCAATATATAAAGGAAAAAAAGTTGTAGATTTAAATCTTTTAAAAATTTTAAAAAAAACAAAACCTGGTAATATTTTAATTAATTTAGGAGGGGGTACACAGGAAAAACTTGGTTTTTATTTAAAAAAAAAACTAGCTTTTAATGCAAATATTATTTGCACTGGTGCTGCTATTTCATTTTTAACTAGAGAACAGGCTTATATACCAGATTTTATAGATAAATTATATCTAGGTTGGTTTTTTAGGATATTGTATAATCCAAAAGGATACTTTATTAGATATTTTAAAGCATTAAAGTTACTGGAATTAATTATAAAAACTAAAGTAAATGTTAAATAAAAAAAAAATATTAGTTGTTGGGGCAGGTGGATTTATTGGTGGTCATTTAATAAAAAAACTTATTGAAAATGGTAACTCTATAGTAGCTAGTGACATAAAACCCAAAGAATATTGGTTCCAAGATTTTGACGAAGTAGAAAACCATTATTCGATGGATATGAAAGACATTACAAACTGTAGAAAAGTAACCAAAGATATAGATTATGTATTTAATATGGCCTGCAATATGGGAGGTATGGGCTTCATAGAAAATAATAAAGCTGATTGTATGCAGTCTGTTTTAATAAATACTAATTTATTAATTACTTGCAAAGAAAATAAAATTAGTAAATATTTTTTTTCTTCTAGTGCTTGTGCTTATAATACGACAAAACAGCAAGAAGTTTTTATAGACGGTTTAAAAGAGGATGATGCTTATCCTGCAGATCCTGAAGATGGATATGGATGGGAAAAATTGTTCAGTGAGAGGATGTGCAGACATTTTAAAGAAGACTATGGTATGGAAGTTAGGGTAGCAAGATATCATAATATCTATGGACCTTATGGAACCTTTGATGGTGGCAGGGAAAAAGCCCCAGCAGCATTGTGCAGAAAGGTAATCAATTCAAAAATAAATAAAGCAAATACAATTGATGTATGGGGAGATGGCAAACAAACTAGAACTTTTTTATATATAGATGATTGTATAGAGGGTACTTTAAGATTATTTGAGTCAGATTATTCAGAACCAGTTAATATCGGAAGCGATGAACAAGTTTCAATAAATCAAATGATTGAAATAATAGAGTCAATTTCTGGAATAAATAAATTAGAGAGAAAATATCAACTAGATAAACCTAAAGGTGTTAGAGGCAGATCTAGTAACAATGATTTGGTAAAAAAGATTTTGAATTGGAGCTATGAAATAAAATTAAAAGATGGATTAAAAAAAACTTATGATTGGATATTTGGCGAAATTACAAAAAATAAATCAAATGTAAGTAAGTTTACGAAATCTTAATTATTTTTCCTTTTGTAATATTGATTAAACCAATTAACAAATAGTTTTATTCCTTCCTTATAACTATAATTAGGCTTAAACTTTGTAATTTCATATAATAAATTTGTATTAGATAAAGTTTGTTTTACATCACCTTTTTGCATTGGTAAATAATTCTTAATTGCTTTTTTCTTTAAATTATACTCCAAATTATTAATAAAATCTTTGAGGTAAATTTTTTTTTGATTTCCAATATTAACGATTCTAAAAGGAGCAACATTTGATAAACTATCGTTTTTATATTTAACTTTAGAATTTTTTTTTGGAATTTTGTTAATAAGCAATTGAATGGATGTGGTAACATCATCAATATAAGTAAAGTCTCTATACATTTCGCCATTATTATATACATCGATTTTTTTATTATTAACTATTGATTTGGTAAATTTAAAATAAGCCATATCTGGTCTACCCCAAGGTCCATAAACAGTAAAAAACCTTAGCATTGTTATTGGTATTTTCCACAATGAAGAATATGAATGCGCAATACTTTCTGTAGATTTTTTTGTTGCTGCATAAATGCTCAATTGTGAATCAGCCTTATCTAATTCTTTAAAAAAATTAGATTTATTTGAACCATAAACGGATGAACTAGATGCTATGAGCATATGTTTTATTTTAATTTTTTTTGCAAGCTCAATGATGTTAAATGTACCAATTATATTTGAAGACAAGTAAGACCTTGGATGCTTAAGGCTATATCTAACACCAGCCTGTGCAGCTAAGTGAATTATTATTTCAGGTTTAAAAGCCAATAATTTTTTTTTTAATTTTTTTTGGTCTTCTAACTCACCTTTTACAAAAGAAAAATTTTTAAATTTATTTAGTATTTTATTTCTAGAAATTTTAAGACTCACATCATAATAATGATTCATGCAGTCATAACCCATAATTTTATGACCCTTTTTAAGTAAATTTAATGCTAAAGAAAAACCAATAAAACCTGAACTACCTGAAATAAATATTTTCATTTCTATAATTTACATATAAATGTTTTAAAATCAAAATATTATAATTTTTAAATAATTATTTATGAAAATGAAAGTAAGCTCAAACAGAAGTTTTGGAATTGTTTTTTTTGTAGTCTTTTTAATCATATCTTTATGGCCATTAAAAAATCATCTTGATATTAGAATCTGGTCATTAGTAATATCTTTCATTTTTTTGACATTAGGTGTTTTAAATTCACAACTTTTAAGTCCTTTTAACAAAATATGGTTTAAGTTTGGAATTTTATTAGGAAATATTATTTCTCCTTTAATAATGAGCTTAGTATTTTTTTTTGTAGTAACTCCTACATCTCTAATTTTAAAGTTGTTTAAAAAAGACATTTTGTCTTTAAAAAAAAATAAAAGTAATACTTATTGGAAAAAAAAAGAAGATTACAATACTAGTATGAAAAACCAATTTTAGCATATGGATTTTTTAAAAGAATTTTGGAATTTTTTAAAAATTAGAAAAAAATACTGGTTATTTCCAATTTTAATTGTTTTAGTTTTATTTGGCGGGTTGATAATTCTTTCACAAGGTTCAGCCGTAGCTCCATTTATTTATACTATATTTTAAGTGACTTCTATTTTAGGTATATCCGCCTTTTACCATGATAGTGCTGCTACAATTATTATTGATGGAAAAATTGTTGCAGCAGCACAAGAGGAAAGATTTACAAGGGTAAAACATGACAGTAACTATCCATTCAATTCGGTTCAATTTGTTCTTAAATTTGCAAATTTATCTTTAAAGGATGTTGATTATATTGTTTTTTATGAAAAACCTTTTTTAAAGTTTGAACGATTACTAGAAACTTATGTTGCTTTTGCTCCTAAAGGCTTTTTATCTTTTTCAAAAGCAATGCCATTATGGTTAAGAGAAAAACTTTTTCAAAAAAAAATGTTAATGAATGAACTTAAAAGGCATGATGAGAATTTTAAGGATACAAATAAAATTAATTTTTCAGAACATCACCTTAGTCATGCTGCTAGTGCATTTTATCCATCACCTTTTAATGAAGCCGTTATATTAACAGCTGACGGAGTGGGTGAGTGGGCAACTACTACTGTAGCAATAGGAAAAAATAAAGATTTAAAAATTAAAAAAGAAATTCATTTCCCGCATTCATTAGGGTTACTTTATTCTGCTTTTACATATTATATAGGTTTTAAGGTTAATAGTGGCGAATATAAATTAATGGGGTTGGCACCTTATGGGAAACCCATATTTAAAGATAAAATTTTAAAATATTTAATTGATATTAAAGAGGATGGATCATTTCACTTAAACCAAAAATTTTTTAATTACGCAACTGGACTTACCATGATCAATAAAAACTTTTTTAAATTATTTGGTAGAAAAAATAGAGACTCTCAAAAAGAAAACATAGAGCAATTTCATATGGATATTGCGGCTTCAATACAAGAAGTTACAGAAGATATAATGATTAAATTAGCAAAATCTCTTAGAGATGAATACAAAATTGAAAATCTTTGTTTGGCTGGGGGTGTCGCATTAAATTGTGTTGCGAATGGTAAAATTCTAGAACAAAACATCTTTAAAAATATTTGGATACAACCTGCCTCTGGTGATGCTGGAGGATCATTAGGTGCTTCATTGGCATATTGGCACTTAGAATTACAAAAGGAGAGAACAATAAACCAAGATGATGATATGCAAGGATCATATCTTGGGCCAGAATACACAAGTGAAAATATTAAAAATGAATTAAACAATTTGGGAGCATCTTATGAAGTTTTAGAAGATGAAGCGCTTATTAACAAAACGTCAGATGCGATTATAAAAGGTAATGTAGTAGGATGGTTTCAGGGTAGAATGGAGTTTGGTCCCAGGGCTTTAGGTGGAAGATCTATTATTGGTGATCCCAGATCTGAAAAAATGCAAAAGACACTTAATTTAAAAGTTAAATATAGAGAAAGTTTTAGACCATTTGCTCCATCAATCCTTGTGGAAAAAATAAATGAATGGTTTGATTTAAGTGTTGCATCACCATACATGCTGCTTGTTGCAAAAGTAAAGGACGAAAAAATAATCAAAATGTCCAAAGAGGAAGAAGAATTATTTGGAATTAAAAAACTTAATATAAAAAAATCAGAGATACCTGCGGTTACACATGTTGATTATACTTCAAGAATTCAAACCGTAACAAAAAAAACAAATTTAAAATATTATAATTTAATAAATAATTTCTATAAAAAAACCAATTGTCCAATACTTATAAACACTTCATTTAATGTTAGAGGAGAACCTATTGTAAATTCTCCTGTAGATGCTTTTAATTGTTTTATGGGAACAGAATTAGATAATTTAGTTATTGGTAATTATTTTCTTGAAAAAACCAAACAACAAAAAAAATTAATAATTGATTATAAAAATAGATTTGAATTAGATTAGTTTTTAATTATTTTTTTTTCCCAATCTAAAGCTGTTTTTAAAATATACTCCAAATTATTAAATTTTGGTTCCCAAGAAAAAAAATTATTAAATTTATCAGCATTAGCAACAATACATTTTGAATCACCATCTCGGCGAGGTCCAATTTCAATTGGTATTTTTTTTGAAATTAATTTATTTAGACAATCTATAACTTCTTTAACCGAATAACCTTTTCCATATCCACAATTAAAAATTTCTGAATTTTCACCATCAATTATATATTCTAAAGATTTTAAATGTATGTCTGATAAATCTGAAACATGTATATAATCTCTAATTGTTGTACCATCTTTTGTTTCATAATCATCTCCATTGATTATTAGTTTTTCTCTTTTTTCAGTAGCAACTTCACAAGCAATTTTAATTAAGTGAGTTGAAAATTTCGATATTAAACCAGATCTCAATTTTTCATCTGCACCAGCCACATTAAAATATCTAAGTATAACATGTTTTATTTCATTATTTTTTGCATGGTCTATTAAGAAATTTTCTAATTTCATTTTTGACGATGCATAAGGATTTAAAGGGTTTAAACTATCAGTCTCAGATACCTTATCATTACTTGGGTTTCCATATATAGCAGCAGTAGAAGAAAAAATAATTTTTTTTAAATTATTTTCAAAACAAGTTTCTAGAAAAATTTTAGCTTTTTCATAATTGTATTCAAAATATTTTTTTGGATATTTTACAGATTCGTCTACTCTAATGAGTCCTGCAAAATGCATTACAGCATCATAATTTTTTTTTGTTATAATTTTCTTTACTTTTGAAATATCTGATATGTCGCATATTTCTAAATCAGCTTTTTTTGGAACTAATTTTTCATTTCCTGTTATTAAATTATCTATTACTGTTATGTTATATCCATTATCTATTAAAAGATTTGTTACATGACTTCCAATGTATCCAGCTCCACCTGTTATAAGTATATTTTTCACAATAAACTGTTATATACATTATTTTAAAAGATTTGAATAAATATAGTTCTTTATAAAGATGATATTAATTACTGGTTCAACAGGCTTGATAGGTTCTTCAACAGCAGATTATTTTTTAAGAAAAAAAAATAATGTAATTGGAATAGACAATGACTTGAGAAAGTATTTTTTTGGAGAAGCAGGCTCAAATAAGTGGAAAGAAAAAATTTTAAAAAAAAATAAATTATATAAACATTATAGTTTAGATATAAGAAACAAAGCAAAAGTATTTGATATTTTTAAAAAATATAAAAGAAGAATTAAAGCTATCATTCATACAGCGGCTCAACCTTCTCATGATTGGGCTGCAAAAGAACCTTTTACAGACTTTCATGTTAATGCAAGTTCAACCTTAAATTTATTAGAGGGTTATAGAAATTTTTGTCCAGATGCATCTTTTGTTTTTACATCAACCAACAAAGTTTATGGAGATACACCAAATTTTTTACCTTTTGAAGAAAAAAAATATAGATATGAAATAAAAAAAAATCACAAATTTCATATAAATGGAATTAATGAAACTATGTCAATTGACCATACTACTCATTCTTTATTTGGTACATCTAAAACGTCAGCAGATCTTTTGGTACAAGAATATGGAAGGTATTTTAATCTTAAAACAGTATGTTTTAGAGGAGGTTGTTTGACAGGAGAAAACCATACAGGCGCACAATTACATGGATTTTTATCTTTTCTTGTAAAATGTATTTTAAATAAAAAAAAATATTTTGTTTTTGGATATAAAGGTAAGCAAGTAAGAGATAATATTCACAGTCTAGATGTTGTTAAAACATTTGAAGAGTTTATTAAAAAACCAAAATCTGGAGGCAAAGTGTATAATTTAGGTGGTGGCCGTAAAAATAGTTGTTCAATCTTGGAGGCTATAGATCTTATAGAGAAAATTAGTAATAAAAAAAGTATTTATAAAATTTTAAAAAAAAATAGAATTGGTGATCATAAGTGGTGGATATCTGATAATTCTAAATTTAAAAAAGATTTTCCTAAATGGAAAATAAATATATCTCTTCTTAATTTTTTAGAGCAAATGGTTAAGTTTGAATATAATAATAAAATAAAATAAAATAAATTTTATTTTATGATATCAAATATTCCTTCTAGTTGTAAGGTTGTGGTAATAGGAGGTGGTGTAACAGGGACATCTTGCGCTTACCATCTTGCAAAATTTGGTTGGAAAGATGTTGTGCTTTTAGAAAGAGACCAGCTTACTTCTGGCACAACCTGGCATGCCGCTGGTCTTGTTAGTCAATTAGGTCCTTCAGCAGGAGTAACAAAGATAAGAAAGTATTCACTAGAACTTTATAAAAAACTAGAACAAGAAATGGACTTTTCAAGTGGTTTAAAACTAAACGGTGCATTATCGATTGCAACATCAAAAGGTAGGTGGCAAGAACTCAAAAGACAGGCAACAACCGCTCAACTATACAATGTGAATGTTGAAATATTAAATATTGACCAAATAAAAAAAATATATCCGATTATAGATGAAAAAAATATCATAGGAGGAATTTTTATGCCTGGAGATGGTCAAGCTGATCCAATTGGAGTAACCAATTTATTAGCAAAGGCTGCAAGAAAAGAAGGTGCTAAAATCTTTGAAAAATCCCCAGTTGAAAAAATATTAAAAAAAAATGGAAGAGTTTCAGGAGTTATTGTTAACGGTCAAACTATAGAATGTGATTATATTATTTTGGCAACTGGAATGTGGTCAAGACAAATAGGAGAAGATTCAGGCTTTAGCATTCCATTGTATCCTGCTGAACACTTTTATGTGATCACTGAAGGAATTAATGATTTACCAAAGGATATACCTGTTTTAAGAGATTTTGATGACAGTTTATATTTAAAAGAAGATGCAGGAAAAATGTTAAT
>MDSV01010613.1_pt1 | contig 14722 bp, 16 predicted proteins | sample 810851 | NCBI WGS metagenome assembly MDSV01 (sample SAMN05326640, study PRJNA326480) | marine metagenome | isolation source: seawater | place: Atlantic Ocean: North East | collected 2012 | reverse complement strand
TTTCTTTTTTTGAAAGAATCTTAGGTATTCCAATTCTTATGGCATTTATATATTGATGGCAAATATTTTCGATTTCTTGAGTGAGTTCAAAAGCTTCTTCTAAAGTTTTTCCAAAAGCAACCTGTCCGTGATTAGCGATCAAACAAGCTGTTCTGTTTTTTAATACTTTTATTATATTAGTAGAAAGGTTTTTCGTTCCAAAAGTAGCATATTTACTGCACTTAATGTCTTCTCCTCCTGCTACTGCAACCATATAGTGAAAAGCTGGAATATTTTTTTGATGAGTAGAGACTGCTGTAGCACAAGTAGAGTGAGCATGCACTATGGCTTTAGCCTCTTTTTTATTCACATAAATATCTTGATGAAATCTCCATTCCGAAGATGGTTTACTCTTTTTTTTATCAAACACTCCTTTTAGTGACACAAAGACAATATCATTAGGCTTTAAAGATGAATACTTTCTGCCAGATGGAGTTATATAAAAACCATCAACTCCTTTTTCTTTTGCTCTTACTGAAATATTTCCAGATCTTAAAGCTGATAAGTTTGTAATATTCAATTTTTTTGAATATTTTATTACTTCAGTTTTCAATTTACTCACTTAAATAAACCTTTCAATCCTTTTTCTGATGCTTCGCAAATACCTTTCTCTGTTATTAAACCGGTAACTAGTCTAGCAGGTGTTACATCAAAGGCTAAGTTAAGTGACTTACTCTTTTGTGGATAAATTCTTATTTTTTTTATTTTATTATTTTTATCTATTCCCTCAACATGTGATAGCTCATCTGAATTTCGCTCTTCAATGGGAATTTGTGTATGATCTTTAAGTCTCCAATCTATAGTTGAACTAGGTAAAGCAACATAAAAAGGAACATTATTATCTTTAGCACATAAAGCTTTTAAGTAAGTTCCAATTTTATTACAAACATCGCCATTGGATAAAGTTCTATCGGTTCCAACGATACACATATCTACTTGCCCCCTTTGCATTAAAATACCACCCGCATTATCAGTAATAATAGTATTTGAAACTCCTTCTTCATTTAATTCAAAAGAAGTTAAATTTGCTCCTTGATTCCTTGGCCTTGTTTCATCAACCCAAACATGAACTTTTATTCCTTTTTGATGAGCATGATAAATAGGTGAAGTAGCAGTCCCCCAGTCTATAGTAGCTAACCATCCCGCGTTGCAATGGGTAAGAATATTTACTGTATCGTTTTTTTTGCTGGCAATTTTTTCAATAATTTTAAGACCATTCAAGCCTATATTTTTACAAAATTTTACATCCTCCTCTGTAATAGTCATCGCCTCATCTAGAGCTATTTTTAAAATATCTTTATCGTTTACGCCAGATAACTTTTTCATCATTCTATCCACTGCCCATTTAAGATTAATTGCAGTAGGTCTTGATGCAATTAATTCTTCACTAGATTTCATTAAAAAAGATAAATCATTTTTTTCGATTATAGATAAAACTAAACCATAGGCAGCTGTTGCACCGATTAATGGAGCACCTCTTACCTCCATTAATTTAATGGCATTAATTGCATCTTTCACGGTCTTTAAATCTTTAATTATAAACTGATGAGGAAGTTTTGTCTGATCTATGATTTTGACTGAATTACCTTCAAACCATATTGTTTTGTAAGACTTTCCATCTATTTTCATCTTCTTTTTTCCATTTTTCTTAATCTTTTTCTTAGGTTTGGTGATAATGAATTAAACCATTTTTGTTCATGTCCTGATTTAGGTAAAACTTCTCCATATTCGATCATTTGATCAGGCAATAGATCCTCCAAGTAAACCCAAACAAAATCTCTTCGTAACTTCGTATTCTTAATTAAAATTTTTCTTAAACCTAAAATTAATTGTTTTTTTATTTTTGACGTTCGTCCAGCTCTTATCTGTCCGTTTAAGAAAATTTCTTTAGTTTTAACTAATTTACCTCCCATATAATGTGAATTCTTGTCATTTTTTTTAAATATTACTTGAGCGAAATAGGTATTTGCTCCCGTAAATTTGTTATGGGTGATTGTGATATCATTAGCTATCAAATTTTTTTGCTTTTGAGAAAGATTAAGATTTGAATATTTTACCGTATATGTTGGCATTAGAGATTTTTATTTTTATTTAATATCCTTCCAGCGATGTTTTTTAGTTTTTTAATTGTTTTTTTCGTCCTAAACTTCGGGTCAGTTATAATTGCAACATCCAAACAATTATTAGCAGGATCTTTCTCAACTGAATAATCTTTGAATGTCTTTATCACTTCTTTAATCATATTTTGAGCATTTAAAGCATTTTTTTGTAACGTTTGTATTACCATAGATACATCAACTTCATCATGATCTGGATGCCAGCAATCATAATCTGTTACCATGGCAACTGTGCAATATCTTATTTCAGCTTCTCTAGCTAATTTTGCTTCAGGCATATTGGTCATTCCAATTACATCTGCATTCCAAGATCTGTATAAATTTGACTCAGCTAAAGTAGAAAATTGTGGCCCTTCCATAACAATATATGTTCCACCTTTTTGATTTTTGATATTAAGTTTTTTAAGAGCGGTTTCACAACAATTGGATAATCCAGAACTGATTGGTTTAGCCATAGAAACATGTGCGACTATTTCTTCATCAAAAAAAGTTTTATTTCTTGCGAAAGTTCTGTCGATAAATTGGTCTACGACAACAAATTTCCCTGGTTCTAGGTTTTCTTTTAAAGAGCCAACTGCAGAAACAGATATAATATCAGTAACGTCCAGTTGTTTCATTGCATCAATGTTAGCTCTAAAATTTATATTTGAGGGATTAATCTTATGACCTCTAGAATGTCTTGGTATAAAACATATCTCCTCTTTTCCTAGTTTAGCAGTCATGATTTCGTCTGATGGATTTCCCCAAGGCGTTGTAACTTTTTTCCATTTAGTCTTTTCAAAACCATCCATTTTATAGAGACCACTTCCCCCTATTATCCCAAGTTTTCTTTTTTTCATCATTTAATTATTAATGCTTTTTTGTTAAAACTTGAAGTTAAATATGGATTTAAAAAAGCACATTAGGTCAATACCAGATTATCCTAAAAAAGGTATATTGTTTAGAGATATAACCACCCTAATAAAGCACCCTGAAGCATTTAAATTTACCAATGATAAAATTATAGAAATCTCAAAAAAAATGGATTTTGATAAAGTCTCTGCTATTGAGTCTCGAGGTTTTGTATTCGCTGCAACTATTTCTTATGTATTAAATAAACCTTTTATAATGTTAAGAAAGAAAAATAAACTTCCAGCAGAAACTCATTCTGTTGATTTTAAACTAGAATACGGCGAGGCAACTATTGAAGTTCATAAAGACTCTATTTCTAAAGGAGAAAAAATATTAATTATTGATGATTTAATTGCAACAGGTGGGACTGCAGAGGCTGCGGCAAAATTAATTGAATTATCTGGTGGAAAAGTAGCAGGCTTTATTTTCGTAATAAATCTTTTTGACTTACCCGGTAATGAACTTCTCAAAAATAAAGGTTATAAAACCGAGTGTTTAATCGAGTTTCCAGGTCATTAAGAATTTTGTTTAATGAAATTTTCGATATAAATTTTTAAGCTTTTTTTTCCATAAAATTTATAAATTTTGTTAGATAAATTTTTATTCACTAAAGCTGATGAATATCTTTCTCCTTTTCTTGCGGGCAAATATTTTATTTTTGTGCTAAACATTTTTGCAACTTCTAATATTGAATAAGATTTTGAGTTAGAAATTATATAATGTCTGTTTAAATTTTTTTTCCAAGCTAAAAAACAAATTTGGATAGTATCGTCAATATGCGTAAATCGTCTAGTTTGTGAACCAGGTCTAACAACAGGAATTGCTTTATTCCTTAAAAAATGGTCTTCGAAAATTCCTATTACAGTAGACATATAACCTTTGGAAATTTGATATGGTCCATATACATTATAAAAATAAATTACTTCATATTTAAATTTAAAAAAATTTTTGAGATTTTCAAGAATTTCTAGATTTTTTGCTTTACTAAAAGCGTAAGGAGACAAATTTTTATCTTTTCCTTTATTTCCTAAAGATGCGGATGTTGCTGAATAAATTAATTTAATCTTATTTTTTAAACAAAAATTAAATACTGCATTAGATCCTGTGAAATTACTATCTATACAGTTGTCAATCATCTTAAAACTTTGATAAATTCTTGCAAATTCACCAAAATGAAAAACTGATTGAATATTTTTTGTATCTTTAATTAATTTTGATATGTTCTTAGTATTTCCTCTAATATATTTTATTCTTTCATTCTTAATATGATTTCTTTTAGTACCTGTTGAATAGTTATCTAAGCTTATAATCTTATAATTTGTCTTCTTTAAAAAAAATTTTATCAAGTTAGTGCCAACAAACCCTGCTCCACCAGTTACTAAAATTTTCATTTTTTGAGACATTAGCACGAATTATAACTTTGAAAAGATTAAGTCAATCTAATCTTGGTCGGAATGATGAATCTTTATTAAACAAAGCATTAATAAATCCTACTGCTCTACAGTAATATATTTTAGATTTAAATCTATTTCTTATCATAAAAAAAAATCCACTCTTTATCATTGCTCTTAAAAAAATAAAAAAACCTGAAAAAAAAGCATTTAAGAATCCATAGTGTTTTTTTCTAAAATAAAACCTAGACCAATTCCAGTGCCAATTTCTTGAAAATTCTAGTTGTTGAAAGTATTTTTGATCTACAGTTTGGGCTCCTAGATGTGAAATTAAAGAATCTTTATAAACAAGTATTTTCTTATTATCTTTTTTAACTCTTAGACAAAGATCATCGTTTTCCAAATACATAAATATTTTTTCATCAAAAAATGTCCCGTTAAACTGATTTTTATCTAATATCATAGCATATCCATCAACTTGATTAACTTCGATTAAATTTTTTTTTTCATTTTCTTTTTCATTAAAATTTTTGAAATTAGGATATTTTTTGTCTTCGTTTAAAGGACACAAAATAGCAAAATCAAGATTTTTTGAAATATCAAAAATTTTTTTAAGAGTATCTCTCCTTAAAATAACATCTGGGTTTAATATCATAACATATCTAGTATTTGATTTATTAATACCGTAATTATTACCTGCACCCATGCCTAAATTTTTTCCAGTAACATAGCACTCTATATTTTCATAATTTTTTTTTAAATTATCTGTAAAAGTCTGATCTTGTGAGTTTTCTACAATGATTTTTTTTATATCTGAATCAATAGATTTTAGACATTGGTCTATAACGTTTTGGCTTTTAATCGTTACTATTATAATAGTTAAATTTTCTTTTGTTATTTGCATCAAAAAAATGCCTTCATTAAGATAGAAAGTATACTTTCAAATATAAATAATATAAATAATTAAAAATGAAAAGGTTTATAGTTACAGGGGGATTTGGGTTTATTGGCAGCAATTTAGTTAGGATGCTGTTAAAAAAAAATTATAAAGTCTTGAATATCGATAATTTGTCTTATTCAGCTCAAAAGTACAATCTTAGAGATATAAAGAACAAGAATTATTCATTTAAGAAATTAGATATTAACAACAGACATCAATTCGTTCAAATCTTAAAAAAATTTAAGCCTCACGGAATTTTTAATCTAGCTGCAGACACTCACGTAGATAGATCAATTGATAACTCATATAATTTCATAAAAAATAATATTTTAGGTGTTTATAATTTATTAGAGGCAATTAAAATTTACAAAAAGAATTTGCGCTTAATACATATATCGACAGATGAAGTTTATGGAGACATACTCGGTTCATCTAGGTCAAAAGAGAATCATCCGTATGTACCAAGTTCTCCTTATTCTGCTTCTAAAGCTTCCTCTGACCATCTCATAACTGCATATTGTAGAACGTTTGGAATAGATGCAATTATTTCAAATTGCTCAAACAATTACGGCCCTAGACAATTTCCTGAAAAATTAATACCTAAAATAATTTATAACATCTTAAATAATAAACCTTTACCAATATATGCTAAAGGTAAAAATTCTAGAGAATGGATTTTTGTCGATGATCATTGCGAGGCTTTAATTAAATTATTTTTTAAAGGCAACTCTGGAGAAAAGTATAATATTGGATCAGGAATTAATTGTTCAAATAAAGAAATAGTTCAAAAAATTTTATTATCAATGATTAAAAAAAAAATAAAAATTGGTAAGAAGGTGAAAATAGTTTTTGTTAAAGATAGACCAGGACATGATTTCAGATATGCTTTAAATAGTGAAAAAATGAGAAAAAAGATAAGTTGGAGGCCTAAAATAAACCTTAATCAAGGAATATCTAAAACTGTAGATTGGTATGTTAATAATCAAAAATATTTTTCAAAAATCTCAACGAGATTATTTTATAGAAGATTAGGTAAGGTATGATTAAAAAGGGAATAATTTTAGCAGGTGGTTTAGGTACTAGAATGAGTCCACTTACGAAAGCAGTTAACAAACAATTGCTTCCCCTTTATGATAAACCTTTAATTTATTACCCTTTATCTGTTTTAATGTTAGCGGGAATAAGAGATATATTAATTATTGTAAATAAAGGTCAACTGCAACAATTTAGGAAAATTTTACCGGAAAAAAATAATCTAGGTATAAAAATTCAATACAAAGAACAGTTAAGTCCTAGAGGTTTACCTGAAGCCTTTATAATTGGAGAAAAGTTTATTGGTAAAGATAATATTGCTTTGATTTTAGGAGATAACTTTTTTTATGGACAAAGTTTAACTAGAACTCTAAAAAAAAGTACGGGACTTAAAACAGGAGCTAAAATCTTTTTACATCCAGTAAAAAATCCCAATTTATATGGGGTTGCAATTACAAATCAAAAAAATAAAGTTATTAAACTTATTGAAAAACCATTAAAATCTAAGTCAAATTTAGCTGTAACTGGGCTTTACTTTTTCGACAATAAAGTAATTGGTTTAAGTAAGGAGTTAAAACCTTCAAAAAGAAAAGAGCTAGAAATAGTCGACTTACTTAATAAATATAGAAAAAGAAATAAACTATCTGCAGAATTGATAGGTAGGGGTGGTACTTGGCTTGATACAGGAAATATTCAAGATTTTTATAATGCTTCTAATTACATTTCTACTATTGAAAATAGACAGGGATTAAAGATAGCTTGTTTAGAAGAAATATCACTTGCAAACAATTGGATTAAAAAGAGAGATATTAGTGAAGCAATTAAATTTTATGGTAATTGTGAATATTCAAAATACCTAAAATCAATTATTTAATCATCATGAAAATTTTAGTCACAGGATCAAATAGTAGATTTGGTAAAGTTTTAAAAAATTTAAGAATTAAAAAAAACTTAATATTTAAGGATAAAAAGCAATTAAATATATTGCTACCAAAATCAATTAAAAGAAATCTTACAAGAGTAAAACCAAAAATCATTTTACATTTAGCTGGATTGTCTAGGCCGATGTCAATTCATGAAAAAGATATTTGTAAAAGTATCGACTTAAATATAATTGGCACATGCAATTTAATAAAAGAAGCATCAAAATTAAATATAAAAGTAGTTTATTTATCAACTAATTACATTTATCCGGGAAACTCTGGGAATTACAAGGAAATTGATCCATTAAAACCTTGGAACAATTATGGATGGTCTAAATTAGGTGGGGAAAGTGCTGTGCAAATGTACAAAAATTCTTTAATCCTAAGACTTTGTATGACAGAAAAACCCTTTATACACAAAAAAGCTTATGCAAATGTAAAATCAAATTTTATTTTTCAGGAAGATGCAGCTAAATTAATTTTTAAAGTTATAAATAAAAAAGGAATTATTAATATTGGTGGAAGGCAACAAACAATTTACCAATTTGCAAAAAAGAATAATAAGAAAATTAAAAAGAAATATTCTAGAGGAGAATTTCCAAAAAGAATGGATATGAATATAAGTAAACTAAACAATTTATTAAAAAAATGAGAGTTTATAAAACGAAATTCAAAGACTTATATATAATTAAACAAATTAATAATATAGACAATAGAGGCTCTCTGAGAGAAACTTTTAATAAAAAGCACCTTAAAAAAAAATTTGTTTTTGAATATTGTACTACTTCTAAGAAAAATATTTTAAGAGGATTTCATTTTCAAACAAAATTTAAACAAGCAAAATACGTAAATGTAATTAAAGGAAAAATACTGGATGTAGTAATTGACCTTCGTAAAAAATCTAAAACATTTGGAAAAATATTCAAAATAATTTTATCAAAAAAAAATGCAATTGGCCTCTATATTCCTAGAGGTTTTGCTCACGCATATTATAGTTATGATGATGAAAATATTATTTACTATAAATTAGATAATTATTATAAACCTAATTTTGAAAGTGGAATTATTTACAATGATAAAAAATTGAATATTAGATGGCCTAACAGAAAAATCATCTTGTCAAAAAAAGATAAAAGTCTCAATTCTTTTGATTATTTTTGTAAAAAATTTAAAAGTCTTTAACTTTTTTTAAAATCAGAAATATCTTTAAAAATGATAGGCATAATTCCAAAATTAGTATATTTTTTAAACCAGTAGGATAAATACCTCTCTGCTAAGAAACCATATATTCTTTTTAAACCATATCCTTTTAGATCAAATCCAAACTCAGATTCACACCTTTCTAACCAAGGAAATAAAGATTCATAATAAAGTTTTAATTTTTCTTTAGACTTGCATATAAACATATTGTGTGGGTTAAATGATACGGATTGTTCTAAAAAATTTGAAAAATCGTTTTTTTCAGCTTGGTCCAATAGATTAATTGCTTTAATCAAGTTACCTTTACCATGCATCATATCAAAATGAAATTTCAAATTTCTTTTACTTTTATCAAAAAATAAAATTGGGTTTGTAATCATTGTTGTAAAATTTTGTTTAACAAATTTAGCAAGTTTAAATTCATTAACATAAAGAGGTTCACCCAATATTGTCTCAAAATTTTTGTACTCATCAGGTATTGTCTTTAAAATTGAGTTATTAAAACTTTGAAAATTTTCGTACTCAAGGTTTTTATTTAATGACCAAAATTTTCTATATTGACAAAAACCAATCCAACTCGACTCAAGCTCGTGAATTCTATTTTTCCAAATCCAATAATGAAAGGTATATTCACCATAAAATGGGTTTTTTCTACTTATGTTGTCGCCAGTATTATCCCTAATGAACTCTTTTGATTTTATATTTTTACCTAAACCAACGGGTGTGTAGTTTAAAGATTTTATTAAATCTAAATGAGCATCATTAATTGTAATACAGTACATTTTTAAATCATTCATATATAATCAAATTATATTAAATAATTTTTCTACTGAAATTGGATTCATATATTCTTTGTGTTTGTTAAAATATTCGGAAAATTTTAAATTTTTAAAATTTTCTTTTTCCAGTTTTAAAAAATTTGTATTTTTTCTTTTTAAAATAACGCCTAACCCATGGTCGGCTATACAGGTAAAAGTATCAACGCTATCGAAAGTTCTTGTTTCCACTATAGCTTTCCATACGTCACCATTCCAATGTCCATATAGTCTTGGTACAATTTGATTCCATATTTTTTTTGGAAGACAGTCATGTATAAGAATTAATCCATTTGAATTTACTGCCTCAATTGAATTTTTGATATCTTTAATTGTTTGTTCATATGTATGTAGCCCGTCAAGAAAAATTAAGTCAAATTTTAATTTATTGTTTTTGAAAAATTGATCACTTGTCATACGGTGTGTGCCTCCACTTTTTGGATCTACTCCAATTTTTCCTTTTAAATTAATTTGAGAAAAATTTTCATCTTGGTCGCAACCAATTTCGAGATAACTTTTGCAGTTTTTTAATTTAATAATCTTTTTGATTATCTCTATCCTCGAAGGATATTTACTCCAGTCATAAGGAAGTCTTTTAAAAAATTTTTCTCCATAAACGTAATAAAAAATTCTTTTAAGTAAAAATTGATATTTTTGCTTCATTATTTTAATCTTTTTTGGTAGCGAGGGGCGGATTCGAACCGCCGACCCCAGGCTTATGAGTCCTGTGCTCTAACCAACTGAGCTACCTCGCCATCTAATTACTTTGTATTTGTTTTTTTTTTATTATTCAATCTTTATCGAAAAAAAATTTTGACTCTAAAATATCAAAGTAATGATTATAAATTTTATGCTTTAAATATTGAAAATGCATTATCAAAAAACTTAAGTTATTATTGAAATAATCAAAAAATGTTAATCTTCTCTCTATATTTCTTGTTAAAAAGAGTTCGTTAAAACTTCTCATGACTTTTTTTGGTGTGAAATCTAAATATTTATTTTTATAATTTAACTTAATTTTTTTTGATTTATCAAAATTTAGAATTATCTTTTTAAGACTTGCTCTTGAAGAATACTCCTCAACAAAATTTTTAGGTAAATGATATATATGTGCTCTATGTCTATTAAATTTGTAAGAAATAATTTTTTTATTTTTGATAGAAAATTCACCACAAGCTAAGCCAAATGACTCACCTAGACTTCTTCCATATATCATAGCATCACATGTATTAATAAATTTAGTTTTAAAAACTTCATCACTTGATCCTTTTAGAAAAATAATTCTTGAATGCTTGCAAAATTTTGTAACATTTAAAAAAATAAAGACGAGATCTTTTCTTTCTTTAACAAGGTTTAACAAAGTCTTCTGTGCGAATTTTAAATCAAAGCTACTTTCTCCCCCATGACAACCAAAAACAATTTGTTTTTTATTAATTTTTAGTTTTCTTTTTAAATTTTCTTTTGAATTTTTTAGACTTGTTATTAATGGCACAAAAGGTAATTTATTATTAGAGAAATTCTTACTTAACCATTCTGAAATATAAATATATTTTTCACCGTGTACTTCATTTAATTTTTGTGGATACACACAATGTATGAGTGTTTTAATTTTATTTGAACTCCAACCATTATTGTCGCCTCCTTTTTGAACATATATATAATCAATTTTTAGTTTTTCACCATAATCATCAATTTCTGAAAATTTTTCTATACCATAAATTTTAAATTTTTTATTAAACCTTTTTATTACTTCTTTTTTATTATTTTTATTTTTTTTATTATAAAAAATAATTGATTTATTTTTTAATATTTTTTGATTATAAAATGAATAATGATATGAAGAATTAGCAACACCTCTAAAGTTCATTTCATCTATATAAAATGCAATATTCATTTATTAGTATTTCAAAATACTCAAATAAACAGTTATATACAACTATCAATAGATGAACTGTACTAAAGTAAAATAGTGTTAAAAATTAAGTTTTAATAACTTTATAAACTAAGAATTATTCCAAAAACAGTCACTGCTGAAACTGCTGCTACTGATAAAGCTATATTGCTGTTTCTTTCTTTCTTTTTTTCCTCATTTAGTCTGAAAACTAAATTGGTTACGTTAACTTTCCCTTTATCAGAAATCTCTTCAGGTTCGTTATGCGTTTTAAATTTATACTCTACACTCATTCAAGGAGTATTTAATCATAAAGTTCTTATGTTTAGTACTTTAGACAGGTACATAATGGGTCAAAAAATTATGATAATACCCAAAATGATGAAGTTAGTTTAGTCAGTCAAAGCCTTATCAGCTGGGGTATAATCAAGTTTAAATGCTTCAGCCACCCCCTTAAACGTTATTTTACCTTTATAGACGTTTAAACCAGCTAAATAATTCTTATTTTTTTGTAATGTTTTTTTATAACCATGATCGGCTATTTCAATTAATAACGGTAAAGTTGCATTATTAAGGGCCATAGTTGATGTTCTAGGCACTCCTCCAGGCATGTTAGCAACACAATAATGCACTACATCATCAACTAAATAAGTAGGGTTAGCATGAGTTGTAGGTTTACTTGTTTCTATACATCCTCCTTGGTCAATAGCTACATCAACAACAACCGCACCTCTTTTCATGCTTTTGATCATCTCTTTAGTCACTAATTTTGGTGCCTCTGCTCCAGGAATCAGAACACCCCCAACTAGTAAATCACATTCGGAAACTAATTTTTTAAGATCTGCTTGATTACTTTCAGTTGGAATAATCTTATCTCCAAACATTTCATGCAACTCTCTCAATCTTTCCTTTGATTTATCTATTACGTAAACTTTTCCTTTCATGCCTGTGGCTATTATTGCTGCGTTTTCTCCTACTACTCCTCCACCTAAAATTACAATATTAGCTGGTTCAACTCCTGGTGCCCCGCCCAGTAACAATCCTCTTCCTTTTTGATTTTTTTCTAATGAATGAGCTCCAGCCTGTATCGACATTCTTCCTGCCACTGCGCTCATGGGTGCTAACAAAGGTAGCCTACCTTTATCATCAGTAACTGTTTCATAAGCAATACAAATTGATTTTGAGTCCATCAATCCTTTAGTAAGTTCTTTTGCTGCAGCTAAATGAAGATATGTATAAATAATTTGCCCTTCTCTAATCATTTTTACTTCACTGATTTGAGGTTCTTTAACTTTAACAATTATCTCAGCGTCTTTGAAAATATCTGCAGCACTTGTATAAATTAATGCACCAGCTTTTTGGTAATCTTTATCTGTAAATCCAGCTTCAAAACCCCCATTAGTTTCAATTAAAATTTTATGGCCTTTTTCGTGCAAAGCTTTAACGCTATCGGGTGTTAAACCAATTCTGTGCTCTTGAAGCTTAATTTCTTTTGGAACTCCTATAATCATTTAAGATTTTGAGTAGTTTGATATTCCAGTCCTTAATTTTTCAATAATTTCATCTATATGTTTCTTTTCACATATAAATTGCGGGGCAATAATTAAATTATCGCCAGTATTCTTAAAATTTACACCAGCATCATAACAGTGTTTAAAAACTTGAAAACCTGCTTTTCCAGGTTTATCCTTCATTTTTATTTCTATACCTCCCATCATTCCATAACCTCTTATGCTTACTATCTCCTTTAAATCTTTTAAAGAATGCAAGCCGTCTTGAAAATAAGGCGACATATCTTTAGCTCTTTTAAATATATCTTCTTTATCGATAATATCTTGCACAGCTAAAGCAGCAGCAACTGCTACTGGAATACCTGAGTAAGTGTACCCGTGAAATAATTCTGGAGTTCCCTCTGGCGCGGAAGATGCATCTAATACTGTGTCATAAATTTCTTCTTTCACTGCTACTACTCCCATAGGCACAACCCCATTGGTAGTCGCTTTAGCCATTGTCATAATGTCAGGAGTAATTTTCCATTCTTGTGCAGCAAAAGCTGATCCAGTTCTTCCCCATCCTGTTATTACTTCATCAAATATTAATAAAATTCCATGTTTGTCACAAATCTCTCTTATTCTTTTAAGATATCCTTTAGGAGGAACTAGTGTGCCTGTTGAGCCAGCAATTGGTTCAATTATACATGCTGCAATATTTTCTCCTCCAAAATTCATTGCAATTCTCTCTAGATCTTCTGCCATCTCTACACCGGTTTCTGGTTGACCTTTAACAAATTTATGTTCAGGTAAATGTGTATGGCGCATGTGTTGAACTCCTGGCATCAATACACTCGCAAATGTTTTTACATTATTTATCATTCCACCAACTGTCGTGGCCCCAATATTCATGCCGTGATAACCTCTTTCACGTCCGACAAATCTAAATCTTTTTGAATCACCTTTTGCTCTGTGATAAGCGATTGCGATTTTGATTGCAGTCTCAACCGCGGTAGATCCACAAATTGTATAAAATATTCTATTGATACCTTCTGGAGTTTTTTTTGCAATTCTGGTTGCTAATTCAAATGAACCTCCATATCCTTGATTGAAAGGTTGGCAATAATCTAGTTTATCTAATTGTTTTGATACTGCTTCAGTGATTTCTTTTCTACCGTGACCTAGTGGATTACAAAAAAGTCCAGAGCTTGCATCGATCATTTTCTTACCCTCATGATTGGTCAGATAAACACCCTTAGCATCTGTAATTAATCTAGGATTTTTTTTAAAACTCTTATTATCTGTAAATGGCATCCAATGCTCATTTAAAGAATTCGGAATATTAGTTCTATTTGATGAACTCATTTGAGCAAGTAGTAGACAATTGTTAGATTAAATCAAGATATTTTGTGTACAATTCAGAGTTGTATTTAAAGAATTAAACCCAATCTAATTTTTCTAAGTGTTTACATATGTGAAAAATTCATTTTTAATCTTAAATATTAACAAACCATATGGGAGAAATATGAAAAAAATAATAAGCACAGTTCTCGGGATTTTATTCGCGTTTTCTCTAAATGCTTCAGTGGCTAATGCAGCTGCTAAAGAAGTTAGAGTAGCATATTTTTTGGAGTGGCCATCTCCAAATCTTGAGGACATGAATAAAAAAGCGTATTCAAAAGCACTTGGTGTTCCAGTTAAATGGACTAATTTCACTAACGGTGTAGCAATGACTGACGCAATGTTAGCAGGAGATATTGATATCTCTTACTCACAAGGTTTAATGCCTTACATTAACGCAGTTAAAGCAAAAGCACCTATCAAGCTTGTAGACGTTGCTATGGAATACGGTATGGGAGGAACAACTTGTGTAACTTCTAAGAAATCAGGTATTACAAAAGCTAATGCTTCGGAACTTGAAGGTAAAAAAGTTGCTGTTCCACTAGGAACAATGGCTGAGTATGTTTTTACTGAAAGTATGAAAATAGTTGGA
>MDSV01159539.1_pt1 | contig 14723 bp, 10 predicted proteins | sample 810851 | NCBI WGS metagenome assembly MDSV01 (sample SAMN05326640, study PRJNA326480) | marine metagenome | isolation source: seawater | place: Atlantic Ocean: North East | collected 2012 | reverse complement strand
TTTTTTACCTAATTTTTTCTTTAAATTATACATTAAAGATTTTTTACCAATGTATTTTTTATTTGTAGGTAAGTGAGTTGTTTGATAAACAAAGCCAAAAGCATTGTTTGGAAGATCAGAAATCTCATTAATTTCTTTTCCTTTATATAACCATTTCATTTTTTTAATTTTTAACGTGGGCCTCTTATAGGAGATATCTCACCATCAGGACAATCTAAGTTATGGGATTTACAACATTGTGTACAATTTCCAGAACAAGGATATACGGTTCCTTTACAACATGAACAAGATTTAGCTTCCTCTTGTCTTGCTCCTCCATGTGGTGTATTTAACTTAATGTTTACCCCTTTAGATTTTTTATCTAGGTTTTTAAGTTCTTTTTTTATGTATTCTTTAAGTTGTTTTAAATCCATTTTTAACTAGGTCCTGCTCCAATAGGGCTTACAGTATTTCCAAACTTGTCTGTAAATGTTTTTTTATCTGGAATACATCCTTCAACAATATGAACAATTTGAGTTGCTGGTCCCATAGGACCTAATGTTTGGAAATTTTCATTTTTAAAATTATAACCATCAGGACAAACTATTGCTACTTTACCTTCTGAAGCTGGAAAAGCATTAGGAACTACGGCAGCTCCTACCATTTGTTCTTTAATCATTTCTCTAATAGTATTTCTTAGTGTACTTTTTTTCATTTTTATTTTTAGTTTTGGTAACTTGTTCCTGGTGTACGAGAAACTTCTACATCTTTAAGAAAAATTTCATCTGTTGCTGTTGCGTTTTTAAGTATAGCTATAAAAGGTACAATAACATCTCCATCATCAAAAGTAAATGCTGCTGTAGAAGCGGGGGCAGCTAAAGTACCAGCTCCTGCTACTTGATTTACTACTATTTGGTATGTTACTACACCTGTAGAAGATACTAATACTTTTAGTCTACAATTTTGATCATCAACGGGAACAGATGCACCACAATCTGTTGAAGTAGATGTTCCACTATTATTTAAATCAGTTTGGATTTCAATATTTGTGTCTCCTTGAATTCCAAATGCAACAACATCAGTATAAACTAAATCACCTGCGCCTGCTGCTGTAATTTGTGTATTAAATGCAGTTTGAAATTCTTCTTCTTTTCTAAATCCAACTACAACACAATCAAAATCAGTCCAATCATTAGCTTGAAAAGTTGCATCAATATGTCCTGAATGAGTTCCTACTGTAAAAGAATGGTGACCTCCTCCTTGTGGGCTTCCACCTAATATTAATTGTAAACCAACATTAGTTGTTGTTTCACCATCCATAGCTAAATTTAAACCTGCATGTGTAGTTGCTGTATCTATTGCTGGGATTGTTCCGTCCATCATAGGAGCTGTTCCTGTTGCTGCAAAAGCACCTACTGAAACACCTGTTGCAGTATACATTTCACCATTTTTACCAGGAAATATCATACTAAATTTATCACCATCTGCTAATACACCATCATCACTATTACCAAATTGTGTAGTAATTGGAGGGGCACAATTAATGTAATTCCATTTAAAAACTGTTTCGGGAGTTAATCTTGTAAGTCTATCTGCAAGAGTAAGTTTTCCATTTATTGTTGAATCATCTGTTATATTTACATTACTTTCGATTAAATCTGTAAATTGACCTTGTGTTGGTTTATCTCCTGTTTCGAAGTATGCTTTTAATTGTGTTCTTGTTTTATCTGATGCCATTTTTAATTTTTTATTTTATTATACATATTAAGTATCCCAACGGACCACAAAAGTTGTATCAGTTTGATCTGATATAGGTATTGGTTGTCCGAGTTTACTAACAACTAATAATTCATAGGCTTGGTTATATAACCCAATCGTTGATACATATGGTCTAAAATTAGAACTCGTAGTAAAGTTAGCTAAATTATAAGGATTTTCAAATTTATCTCTTGCAGAAGAGTTAGTAGTACTGTTAAATTCATGTTCTTGGATATTACAATGATATTCATGTTCATAAATTAAATGGGAACCCTGAAATTGTAGTGTTTTTATTCCATTTTCAATCCCTGTATCTACTACAAAATCTTCTCCTACAGTCATACCATCAGTACTTCCTATACCGTTTGATACTCTTAAAACATCATGATATTTAGGGTGAGTAATTGCTGTAAAACCACTTTGATAAAAAATATTTCCTATATAAGGTGACGCATTAATACTTTCTGATATATTTGTTATTTGTGTTGTATTATAAGCTTTAGACCATATATTAATATTACTTAATTGTCCATTAAAGTGTTTAATAGTACCTTTATCAGAAAGATGGTAATTATCTATTTCAAAATTACCTCCTATTTCTAGGTCTCCCACTCCAATAACTTTTTTATCTGAAGTAGTATTATGTCCCTTTGAACCTATATATAAATTAGCTTTATTTTTTGTTTTTTCTTTAAAACTATATGTTTGAGAAGCTATTTTAGTACCATCAAACCAAAGTTCCATAATAGATGAAGATGTTTGACATAATATATGAGATGTTTTTTTAGCTCCTTCAGCACTAGATGTTATTTCCCCATTAACAACAATTGTTTGTTCTCCATCAGACCTTGAAAAATATAAAGATTGACTTCTCATATATATTTCAAAAGGGTATTGTGGACCTGCATTTGTATCTAAAGGGGAAGAACCACTTACATGTACTGTTTTAGTTCCACTTTTAGCAATAATATATCTTTTTTCATCATTATTCATATCACCGTCAGATCCTGTTGCTTGAGGTGTTATGTAAAATGAAATTGCAAAATCATCATTACTGTTAAAATTAAATTTATTATCATGATTAATTTTAATAGAAGATGTTGTAGCACTATTAAAATTTATAGAAGGAAATTTATGACTAGAAGATCCTAAGGAAGAAGATTTAAAAGTTATATTAGTATAATGTAATTCATTTAAAAGATAACTATCATCTTCATCTTTAGGAAAATATCCTAAAGGAAATTTAGGTACAGTAGTATAAGAAGAGGATGCTTTTGGGTTTACTGAACCTCTTCTATAATGACTTCTAGCAACAGTTGGATGTGTTCCCATAAAAGGACCTTCCATAATTATAGCATAATCATTATAAATACTTAAATCATATTTTTTAAATCCTTTAACAGGATCTAATCTAAATATATTGTTTTTTATATCAGGGTAATTATTAACATTAGTACCACTAACAATTAAATTACCAAATGAATCATCTGTAATTTCATATTTACTAGAACTTAAATAAAAAGAAGATTTTCTTATTTCAAAACCATATAAGCCTGAAGGTATAGATAATATATTGATTTTTTCATATAAATCTCTACGTTGTTTAAAATAATTTAAAAAATCTTTTTTTTTACCTACATTTTTTATGTAATCATTATAAAATAAATGATCTATTTGGTTGTATTTTACAACATTTTTAGTATCACTTCCATAAATAGAACTAGCTGAACTATAAAGAGATATTGATTCTGAAGTATATTGACCACTAAAGGTAGATACTTTATTAGTTATAGCAGAAGCAGAAGTAAAATCATATTGTTTATGAGCATTAAAAGGTACTGTTGCTATATCGTTTGCTGAAAATTGTTTGTAGACATATGCCATTCAAATAACATTTTAATAGTCTAATTTTACTCTAATAAGTGCCTCTTTTGTAAAATCTTTAGCGACTGGTTGACTTAATTTTGCTATTGCTACTAATTCAAACGCATCATTATATAATCCTACTGTTGTTACAAATACTTTTGGGTTAAGTCTCATTGTTGTAAACCTAATATTTTTATTATTATCTACAAAAGATTCATTATTAGTATAATTAAATTGAGAGTTTGCTGCTCTAACAAAATAAAATTGTGAATTTACTTCTTCAGTAGTATCAACTATAAAAGATTGTGATGATGAAATATGTCTAAGCATTCTTTCATGAACTTTTTGTTGATCTACTGCTTGATTTGATCCCGAATGTGCATATGCTGGATTTATAGATCCTGTAAAAGCATCTGCATTTAAAATTATTAATCCTGATTCTGGGTAAAAATTACCATATGTAGAAGCACTAGCATTGATAGTTAATTGGTTTGTTTTAGAACCACTAAGTACACCATTTGAACCTGATACTATGTTATATACAGGACCTAAATTAGAATCACCAGCTTGACCATTTGTAACACTATCATCTGTAAGTTTAATAGTAGACATACCTGCGTGACCTGTTGATGCTCCTGATATTTGTAAATTTAAAGATCCTAAAGTTAATCTTTGTTTATATCTAGATCTATTTATATTAATTACATAAACACTGTCAGGTGTATGAGTACCAAATTCAAAAAATTTAGTATCATCATTAAAATGTAATTGTCTATATTGGTTATAAACAGTTCTAGTTGCACTTATACCAAATGAACCAGTATCATTAGTAAAATCAGGAGATCCGGATCCATATCTATGTCCATAAGATAAAGCATACTGTACTTCAGATGAAGCAGATGATGTATGTTCATTATATACATCAATATAAAAATGTCCTGAACTTGTTTGTGTATTAAAGCTTGCTTGCGAAGAAGCTGTATGTGCAACTTGTAAATTATTAGTATTATTAGTCCATGTTGAAGTCACTAATTCTTGGGCTTCTCTGGTAACAATATCTGTGTTTTGAAATCTTGTATACATTATTTTTTATTTTATGAAGTAGTTTTATTAATAGTAAGCGGAACAGATATTATAGCTCCTGAAGTAACTCCCTCTATAACTATACTAGTAGTCCTAGTTAAAATTGCTGAACTAAATAATTCATTACCTGTTGTAGCTACTATATTAAGAACAGTTCCTCTAATTGATTCTGAAGTTGCTATTGTAGAGAATTCATTAATATCTGCTGTTGATGCGGAAGCAGTTCCTCCTGTAGCTGTAAAAGTGTTTCTTAATCTACTATCTAAAATAGTAAATATATATTCTTCAGCACCTGCTGTATTACCTCCTGTTAAGTTAAAAGTAGTAGGTGATATAGTAGCATCACCTCCTTGGTTAAGGCTAATGCCTGTAGCAGGGTATGATGTTTGTATGTAAGGAATTGCTTGTGCTCCTCTTGATAATGTTATAAGTTTAGAATTCATTGAATTAGCTCCATTAGGTATAGCTTCAATTAAAGGCATATTTTCAATTGCTTCTGAAGCATATTGAGTACCGTTTGGATGGCTTTCATTAAATAATGAATAATCAATTTCATCATCACTTAAAGCAAATTGTGTAATTCTAAAACTACCATCGTTTCTTGCTAGTAATTCACGACCTCTTTTAGTTAAAATCGCATCTACTGTAATTGAACTGTTATCTAAATATCCCATATTGTTTTGTGTTTTGTTATAAATATAAATTTTTTAGAAAAGATTATTATCTATCCTAAATTTTGTTGTGTATTAGTTGTATTTTCTATTATTCCTGCTTTTTCTAAATAAAATTCAATATTATTTTTTATTTTAGGTAAACAATCTTGTGGTACTAAAACTAAACCTTTTTCACCTATCCCATCAAATAATTCAGAGGGTTTATTTAAATCTAATATTAATGTATGGTCTTTATCTAAAAATGACATTTCATAATTAAAGGATCCAGTATAAAAATTAGATGATTTCATTAATCCAGAGCTATTTCCACTAGATCCTCCATAATTTGAAAAAGGACCCAGTAAAGCAGTTGGAGAATCTAAGGGTAACCCATATAAACTATTTGGGGTACCATTTGGAAATGATGAATTAAATGTAGATCCACTATTAGCTCCTATATATCCTATAACTCCTAAAGCTCCACCTTGTACATAACAATGAAAATCATTTACTTGGTCTACAGTAATTCCTGCTTGTATAGATCCAGTAAGTGTAGGAGAATATGTTGTTAATGTTGTAACACCATCATTATTTACTGTACCTTGTAAACTTCCTGTAGGGGCACATCCCCCATCAGATAATGATTGTAAATGAGCACTTTGAATACCATCTAAAAAAGTATCTAGTTGAGGTATAAATCTATTATCACTACGACCTTTAAATATTAATTCATGGTTTGTAGGTAATCCAGAATTACATGAATCTCCTTGTTCTATACCCAATTGAGCTTTATTTCCATCTACTTCAAAAGTACCTATACTTCTTTCATCATGAAACCCAGGTGCAAAATCTTTCATACCTTGAAAAAATGTAAGATGTACTTCTGTTTTTTCTTGTTCAGTTAAAAATGGATCTGTATTACGATCAGATAAATAACTTAAAGTATCTATACCCATAAATCTACTTGCAGAACCTAAACCAGAAGCTGCTAACATTCGAGCTTGTGATTCAACGTGTACCCCATCTGTTTGGTGTAATATAAATCCATAACTACCAGTGTAGTATTCTTGAGTAAATTTATTTTCATGAATTGAAGAAGAAACAAATAAAGGTCCTATTCTTCTATGATCAAAACGGTGTCCATAATTACCACTTGAAGTACCTGCACTAAACATTTCAATTAATCCATATCTAAATCTAAGTTGATCTCCTTGAGATATTTCTACTGCACTTATATTTGAAGATCCAGTAATTATTAAATTATCTTTAAAATTTCCCTTTGTATATAAATACATTGAATTATTTTCTAATAAAGATTTTGAATGTGCTGGTTCTAAAGAAGCTGAATATTCTCCTGCTTGGTCAAATGAAAAAGTTTTAAGTAAATATCCCTTATTCATTTTTACTCTATATTCTCCCTTTAAGTTAGTAGCAATAGATTCATCTATAATTTTCATTCTACATTTAGTTCCTGTATGGAAATCATTAGTTACAAATCTATGAAATTCTTCATATGGCTCTACTGCTCTATCTATAATAGTAACAGAATCATCTGCAGGGTTTATAAGTAACATTTTATTAATTCCTACATATGAATGACCTTTTATTGTAGCAAACTGAGGATCTTCATTTCCTCCTATAACTGTATTAGCTATATATAATGCTGTTGTTTCATTATTAATTACAGGAGAATTTAAATATGAATTATCTCCTAACCAATTTTCTTTTGGATATTGACCTATAATAAAATCTACAGATATTTGAGCATCACCTATTCCTACAGTTTCTAAAGGAGTAAATTTATTGATTTCTTTTCCTGTGATTTTTGATCCATCATATCTTGGATTTTTCCAAGGAGCTTGGTCTACTAAAGCATCATCAAATTCTGCTATTAAAAGTCTTTCATCAAAACTATGAGTTACAAGTGAAGAAGCACTTGTAGGAGGAGTACCTGGAAGATATTGAGTTGTTGAATTATTTGGAAAAAAATCGTCTGAATAGGGCATATTTTATAACTTAAAGGGTGTAACTTCCATATAAACTTGAACTTTGTAAGAAATATTCTGTGTATTTATAATACTTATTAGATTTTCTTCCTTTCATTGTATTTCCTAATAAAACAGAAGAATCATGTGCTTTATAATTCCATGGTTTTGTTTTAATAGCAGCTGAAGCACTTGAAGCAGCAAAAGGTTTAATTGGTGCTTGACATGATTGTTGGTTTTCAGCATTTTTATCTTTTAAAAAAGGATCTAAATATTCATCATAAATACCTATAGTAGTATTAGTTCCATAATCTTTTCTATATCCCTTACTAGAAGTTAAATCTGAAAAATTATTATGTCCTATTACATAGGATCCAGGATCATGTTGTCCTTTAACATTATTATTTGTTAAAAGTTTTGTTTTACCTAAATATTTTATACCTTCTTGTCCAAAATCTTTAGCACTTGAAGAAGCCATACTATATATTTTATTACCTTCAAAAGGAGTAGATATTTGAACTTCAATAGTTTGATGAGATCCTGTTACCATTGTTTGACCATCAGATCTAACTGGTAAGGTTCTTTGAATTTTTGGTCTTTCTAAATAATGAGGTTCTATTAATAGTCCTGTTTTAGTATTAGCTTTATAAGGAACAAATTGTTCTATTACTTTAAAAAGTGTATGGTCTAATTGTTGAACAACTTTTATATAATCATAATAATTATATCTTCTTTTTACTTTTTTAAAATAATAATCTTTAATTTCTTTTAAATCTTCATATTTAGAGGATGTTTGAGCTGAAGGTAAAGGAGAACCTATATAATCATCTAATCTAAAAGCTCCTAAAGTATAAATTATATCCTCATTTATTTCATTTGTAGGAGAAAAGAAAATACCTAAATCAGGGTAATCAAGAGGTTGTCTATCTAATGTAGATGTTTCATTTTTAACTGTTAGAGATAATATGTTTTCATCTATTGTTCCTTCATCTAATCTTACTTTTTCACTTGTCCATGATCTACCAACAGTATCAGGGGTAGGTAAATAATGATTTTCTATTGTTTCTATCCATGATTGATTTGAAAAATTACTTTCTACATTACCTAAATAATCTACATCTATATTAGGATGAAAACTAGAACTATCTCTTTGATCATTACTACCTAAAGGTAATCTTAATACTACTTCATTAAAAGAAGAAGTAATATGATTACCACTATACATAAAAGGTTCTAACGCATGTTTTTTTAATGTACTATGAGATAGCATTTCAAAAGAACCACTTTCATGAAAATAATATTTTATTTCTTGAAGTGAACCTGAATATCCAAGTGTGTCTACATTATTAAGAGCTGAATTTGAATTAAGAGGCATACCTCCAAAAAAAACATCAGTTGCTCCGCTAGTGTTAGTTCCATTAAAATAAGGATCTCCAAAAGTAAGAGATCTATGAGCTTCACTTATAGAAAAGCTAGCAGTATAATGTAAAATATTTTTTAAAAAATTAGCTTGATATGCACCAAATTTTATATTATCAGCACTACCTGAAGTACCTGGTGTTCCTATAAAAATATTCCAAAAATCACCATTAAATACTTTAAAATTATCTGTAGATGCTACTACTGCATTATTAAGGATAAGATCTAATTTACCAAATTGAGACATGTCTCCTTCTTCATATATATCATTTCCTGAATAAGGATTTAAAACTAATTGAGGGTCTAAATTAGGACTAAGACCATTACTACCTGATAAACTAAACAAATGTTGGTTTTCATCTTGTACTTCTCCTTTTCTAAGTGGTTTAATTCTAAATTCAATTGTTTTTGCAGATGAAGATAATGGCAAAGTATTAGAAGAACCCCATCTTGTTCTTATAAAAAATTCATCAGAAGAAGAAGCTCCATGTAATGTTAATGAAGATTTTTTATATGTAAAAGTTTTATAAAAATCTGCTGTTTTTAAATCTTTTAAGGGTCCTACTACTTGAGTAGATCCTCCATATTCTTTTACACTTAGTATACTTGTAGGAAACCCATAACAACTCATTAATGCTTTTATACCTCTTTTTGTCCCTTTATTTTTTAAAAGATAAGGAGCATTATGATATAAACGTTTCATAATCTCTTTAGATATATCTGATTTAGGTATAGATCCATCATTTGAAGCTGTAACCAGAGTTTGGTTAATAGGAGTACTGTAAAAGTTTGTAGAATTTCCTCCTATAACATATTCTCCTATTGTTAATTCTCCTACTGTATCTGCAGGACGAACGCTTTGACCTAAAATATATTCTATTAATCCTGCATTTTCAAACTGATCAAAAGATTCTATTCCTAAACTTCCTAATTGAAGATAAACTAAATCTTTTGAAATACCATTAATGTTGTCTGTATTATGGATTTCTGTCATAGATTTTATATAAGTCCATATATGATCAAAATGTTGACCTACCATATTTACAAAACTAACATAAAAAGTATTATCTTCATTATCTATAATATGTTCTGGAATTAATTTATTTAAATTATGGTGATTTTTTCTATCATATAAAGAAGCAGATAATAATTGACCTCCATAAAATGAATCTTCTTTTATACTATCTTCACTACCTAACCATATTTTAGCTTCAGAAGAAGTTATAGCATATAAATTATAAGGTTCAGATGTATTTGTTTTAGGCCAAGCAAAGGTTCCTGAAGTAAAATATAAAAATTGTTCATAACCATCAAATCCTTTTATTAGTTTTTCTTTTTTTGTATATGTGTGACTTTTATCTGTTATAATAACAGATGAACCTGATGTAGATCCTCCAATGTTATTTATTTTATTTATTTCAGAATCATATTTTTCAATTAATTTTAATTTATGGTGGAAATTTTTTAAACGCTCTGTAGCACTACTAAAATGGGTAAAGTTTTCAAAATGATATACAGGTTCAGTACTACTCCCCGTTGTAGGTTTTATATAATCATATTGTATATTTAAATTTACTCCATCATCTTCTAATTTACTTAATAAATGTTCATAAGAAGAGGTTACTTTATAATTTAATATATCATCATATGATTTAAGATCTGAAGGCATAGACGCATATCTTTTGGTATCAATACCAAAATTAGGAGGTCTTATACCAATAGTAGGGTCATCAAAAGCTATTTCTCCTAAATCTACATTAATAAAAAAAGAATCTACTATTTCTTCTATAACTTTAAATTCTCTACCTGTTTGGAAATCAAGGGGAAGAGGATTAAGTGTTTTTATTAATAATTCATGTTTAAGAGAATTTTTATTTAATAATACATTAACAGCAGGTATTATTAAGTCGTCTCCAAAATCAAGAGAAAATTCTTTAAAATAGGCTGAGGATTCTATTTCAGAAATAAAATTACTAATAGCGGAATCAAAAAGATCATTAGTAATTGATGGGGTGTATGATCTTATTTCTAATCTATTATCAGATATTTCTTTTACAGAAAAAGGATATTGATCAGAATATGTTTTAAATATTTTATTTCTATGAATATTTATTTTTAATCTCCATTTTCCACTAGAATATCCTGCATTGCTTAGGATACGTTGTCCATCAAAATCTAAAGTACTAGAGGGGGTTTCTCCTATTATAGTATAATCTTTACAATCATTAAGTGTATGATCTAAATCACTATCTGTATTATAGATATGTACATCTATATAGTCTCCTTCTCTACCGAAAGTTTTTGTAATATTTCGAGAAGTAGAATTAGGTATACTTAATGTATCTATATTTACAGGAGGATTTATGTTAGGATTTGCCATTGAAGATGTAGATTCATTTCCTTCTGTGTAATATTCTTCTGCCATTTTTTTAATCTCTTATAATTATGTCACCATCATCACCAACAAGTGCCTGACCATACCTATTAATTTCTAAAATAGGTACGTAAATGTCTTCTGTTTTTTCTATAGGAGGACCAGTAGCTATCCCTATCAATGTATCGTTATCTATAAAAGTTGTAAAATTACTGTCTTCTATAGGATCTCTGCTTTTTAATATTTTGTTTTTTAAATTTTGATATACGTTATAACTTAAAACAGGTCTTTTTTTCTTTGAATGCATGTAAAAAACTTTACCCTCTGATATTGCAGGTTGTGGGTTATTATTATGTATAATATCCATTATAAAAGTTCCATTTTTAAAATAAGGATGTTCTTTTTCTACTGAATCTATTTGTTCTTTTATATCATCAATTTGGGATTTTAAATTATTTATTTCTATTTGTCTAGGATTAATATATCCATCAGGATAAATATATTCAATACTACGTCTTATAAATTCTCTATGTAAATTTTCAGGAATATTATAAAAAAATTGATTATATAATTGAAAAAATTTTTTTATTGTAATTTTTTCAGGTAACAATTGAAAAATTTTTGTATCTAATTTTTCTTTAGCTTCTCTTGCTCCATAATATTTTTTAATTAATTTTATACCTGGCATATTATAATGTATTATAAGAATTTATTTGATAATTACTACCTCCATTATTAGGGTTAAAAGGATTATCATTTCCTACTCCTGTAGTATTGTAACCAGTAGTTCCATATCCTTTTAATCCTATAAATTTTATTTTAGATGGTGTTGCATTTTCCCATTTAATTCTATCTGGTCCTGAACTACTAAATCCCATATCTAAATTTATACCTGCATTTTTTAAGTCTCTTCTTCTTCTTGTATAAACTCCTCTATTTCCTGTTAAATCATATAAAACAAACCATTCTTGTGAACCTACATCAATACTAGCTATGTCCCATGATTTTTTTCTTATTGTTAATACTATATTATATCTTTGATCATACCTAATTATAGGTTGTCCATAACAAGGGTAAATACCTCCTCCTACATGGATACTATCTCCAGTAAAGAAATTTACAAATCCCCCAAGATATGATAAATCTAAATATATATTACCCACATTAATTTGTTTCATATAATAAGAAAAGTTTAAATCTTCAAAATAAGATTGAAGATCACTATCTTGATTTAAAGCTCCATATAAATTAGATCCTGGTCTAAAAAGTCTATTAGTACCTGAAGGTGTTGTTTGGTTAAGATCATCTAAATTTACAACTTGCCAAAAACTTCCCATTTGAGGGGAAGAAGGTAATCCATTAAGTATATGTGATTCAGTTTCTTCACTAGGTTTAAGTTCTCTATAATTAATTCTACCTTCAGCATAAACTATACCTGTAAATTTTCCCATAGGTCCCCATTCTCTTATGTAATCAGATATAGGTATGTCAAAATCTAAAGCTGAAATATTACTTTGATTTGTATAAGTTATTTCTCCTGGAGAGTTTTGTGAGTATATATCTTGAATATTGGTAGGAAATCCTGAATTATTAAAGCTAAAAGTTTCTCTAACAAATTTTTGTATTATTTGTTCTCCTTTATTAAATTGTACTTCTACAACTTCAGGTAAAACATCATCAACAGTACCATTATCTACTAAAAATTTTATTTTACACCCTTCATTATTTACAATAAATTGACCTTGAGAAGCACCATTATCATTTAAAATTACATTATAAACATCTTGTACTTCATTACCTTCACAATAAAAAGATACTTCATAATATGCTGAGGTAAGTTCTATATCTACATCTTCTGTTATTAAGGAATTTCCTTCTAAATTTAAATCAGAATAAATATGTATAGGAGTACCATCAGTTATTAAATTTAATTCTTCTACAGTAAGATAATATATCCCTGTAGTTGCTCCTTCTTCAAGACCATATGATCTTCTAATTGTATTATATACGTTTACATCTGCAATAGGTCTTTTTTTACCTTCTTGCATTACCCATACCGTATGCATATCTTGATAAGGTTCTTGGTCTGGACTTTCTCCTGCCATTAAAAAGGATCCATCATCATATACACTATGTTCATTAGTTTTTGGTAATTGGGAATCTGTTAGTTTATTATTCCACTCATCAAGTTCATATAAATATGAATCTATTTTATTATCTAATGTTTGGTTTAATCTATAAAATACATGATTATAACTTTGTTCTATAATTTGGTTATGAGATAATTTACCTTTTTTTGATATATCATAAAATAAATCATTATATGAATTTTTAATTCTATCTGGATTTATAGGATCCCCTGATTTAGCTAACTTTTTAAAATTTTTATTTAAAGAAGCATTTGAGTGTTTATTACTAGTAACTCTTTTGTTTAAAGCAATATTTTTTGATTCATTATCAGCCATAAATTTATTTTATTACCTAATAACTTTAAAATAATAGTCATTATCATAAACTGTTGTTCCATCATTATTAGTATGTTTAAACAAAACACGATAATATCTTTCTGGTTGTAATCCTTTCATGTATACTTTAAAATACATACCTTCTGAATCAGCACTTAATTTTGTAAAATTAGTATCAAAAGGAATAATTTCTCTTTCTGTATGAGCATCTCTTACACTGTAATAAGAAGCTGTTGTAAAATAACCTGCATTTAAAAAATTAGAACTTGAAGCAAATTGTCTTGTAGGGTATTTATCTCTTACATGAATTCTAAAAGTAGCTTCATCATTTTGGTTATATTCTTCTTGATTTCTGTATAAAGAAACATTTAAATCTCCTGTATATTTAGCACTTCCTGTAAGGGAATCATTATAAGAAGAATCATCCCATTTAAAAATTAATTTAGGAGGATATATTGTATGTGTATCTGTTGAAAAGTATTGTAAATCACCAAAAGCACTTCCTGTATCTGCTTCAATTATTTCTGGTTTTTTTATTAAAAATCCATTATTAGGAGCTCCAATAGGAAAAACACTATTATTAAATAAGCTAGCACTATGTTTTTTTACTATATCTGTTACATCAAAATTAGTATCTAAAGAAGCGCCTGCTAAAAATTGTTGAGTAGAAGTAAATCCACTAGCTGTATACCAGTTAGCTCCTCCTTGAGTTAATAAAGAAGTAATTGATCCTGTTGTACCTGTTGCAAAATTAGATGCTGTTACTCCTAACCATTCTGTAGATACTGTTGTGTTATTTCTATATATCCAACTACATCCATTTGAACTTGTTGGTAAATTAGAATATCTACCTGTACCCTCATCCCATGATTGGGATACAGTAAATACATTTAAGTTTAAAGTTGCATTTAGGTTTTTTGAATTTGCATTAATAAGTTCAAGATTAACTTTTGAAGTACTATTATTAAAGGTAGAATGACCTATAGTATCTGATATTAAATCTTGTATTTCTTCATTTTTAAATTTAATTAAAATTCTTGAAGGATATAATTTTTGATCAGTAGATCCTCTTTCTTTTACAATTTCTAAGATTTCATCTTTTCCTGTGTTCATTTCTGATCTGTCAGGGTGACTATAAATT
>MDSV01137539.1_pt1 | contig 14723 bp, 16 predicted proteins | sample 810851 | NCBI WGS metagenome assembly MDSV01 (sample SAMN05326640, study PRJNA326480) | marine metagenome | isolation source: seawater | place: Atlantic Ocean: North East | collected 2012 | reverse complement strand
TTAAGATCTATTGTCATATGGTAAAAATTATTGCCGCAAACTACCACTTAAGTAAATAATATACAATATGATCACAATTGAAGAATTTAAAAAAAAATATACAGCAAGATCAAGATTAATAGGTATTGATCTAGGATCTAAAAGAATAGGCATAGGAATATGCGACGAATATCGAAAAATCGCAACTCCATATAGAACAATTGATAAAACAAATATTAATGATTTTATAAAACAACTTAATGAAATAATTATTGAAAATAATATTAAAGGCATCATAGTTGGAAATCCAATTAATATGGATGGTACTTTAGGCAAATCTTCACAATCTGTTAAAGATGTGGTGAATAATTTATCTAAATTTATTAAACTTCCTATATGTCTTTGGGATGAAAGACTTTCTACAGTAGGTGCATTTAATTTATCAAGTCAATTAGATATAAAAGTCACTAAAAGAGAAAAAGATATAGATAAAAATGCCGCTGCATTCATTTTACAGGGTGCTTTAGACTATTTGAACAATTAGCTTGCAATAGAAATACTTTATAGTTATAGAGTTGCTTTTAATGGCAATTAAAAATAAAAGCGCTATTAAATTATCACAAAAACATTTGTTAGGAATTCAAGATTTATCCATTAGCGATATTAATATTATTTTAGATGAATCTAGCAAATTTATTTCATTAAACAGAAGTAAAAATAAAAAACTTGATACATTGAAAGGTAAAACTCAAATTAATTTGTTCTTTGAGCCATCGACAAGAACTCAAAGTTCTTTTGATTTAGCAGGTAAAAGATTAGGTGCAGATGTGATGTCAATGAATATTACAAATTCAGCAATAAAAAAAGGTGAGACACTCATTGATACTGCCATGACATTAAACGCTATGCATCCAGATATTATTGTAATAAGACATCAAGACTCTGGGGCTTGTAATTTACTATCTCAAAAAGTAAATTGTGCAGTACTAAATGCTGGAGATGGTAGAAGAGAGCACCCTACTCAAGCCTTATTAGATGCTTTAACAATAATAAATAGAAAAAAAAAAATTGAAGGATTGAGAATTGCAATATGTGGTGACATACTTCATTCTCGAGTAGCAAGATCAAATATTTATCTTTTAACTATGCTTGGAGCTGAAGTCAATATAGTTGCTCCATCAAATCTTATGCCTAAAGATATAGAGAAGTTTGGCGTTAATACTTTTTCAGATATGAAAAAAGGTGTTAAGGATTGTGATATTGTAATGATGTTAAGATTGCAAAGTGAAAGAATGACAAGTTCTTTTTTATCTTCAAATAGAGAATATTATGAGTATTATGGTTTATCTCCTGATAAATTGAATTACGCTAAAGAAGATGCTTTAATAATGCATCCTGGTCCAATGAATAGAGGAATTGAAATAGATACTAAATTAGCTGATGATATTAATAAAAGTGTAATCAAGGAACAAGTTGAGCTTGGTGTTGCTGTAAGAATGGCTTGCCTAAAAATGTTTTGTAATTAAATGAAAAAAAAAATATTTTATTAATGCAAAAATAGTAGATCCATACAATTCTTTAAATGAAGAAGGAGGCTTAGTAGTTAGTGAAGATGGCAAAGTTGAAGCCATAGGAAAAAAAGTTAATACAAATAATATACCTTCTCGAGAAAAATATATTGATCTTAAAGGTAAATATATTTTTCCAGGTTTAGTAGATATGCGTGTATTCGTAGGTGAGCCTGGTTATGAATATAAAGAAAACTTCAGAACTTTAAGTAATGCTGCTTTATCTGGTGGTGTTACTTCAGTAGTTACAATGCCAAATACAGACCCAGTTATTGATAATGTTTCAATTGTTGACTTTCTTAAAAGACGAGGAAGAGATAAATCTAAAATAAATATATTCCCTTCAGCATGTTTAACTATTAACTCTAAAGGAAAAAATATGACTGAGTTTGGCTTGCTACAAAATAAAGGAATTATAGCTTTTACAGACGGAACGAAAACTATTCAAAATACTAGAATTATGTCTAGAATTATGAGTTCTGCAAGAGATTTAAATTCTTTAATAATACAGCATGCAGAAGATTATGATCTTTCTCAGGGCGGCATGATTAATGATGGAATAATTTCTACAAAACTAGGTTTACAAGGAATTCCAGAAATAGCGGAAATTATAATTATTGAAAGGGATCTTGCTTTGTTAGAAAATATTATGTGCAGATATCATATATCTCAACTATCGTCAGCTAAATCAGTAGAAATAATTAAAAATAAAAAAAGAAATATTAATTTTTCCTGTGGAGTTTCAATTAACAACTTGTCATTAAATGAAAATGATATTGGAGATTTCAAAACATTTTTAAAACTTTCACCACCATTAAGAACTGAAGAAGATAGAATGGCTTTGGTTAAAGGTATTTCTGAAGAAACTATAGATGTAATAGTTTCTGATCATAAACCTGAAGATGAAGAGAATAAAAGGTTAACATTCGCACAAGCAGAAACTGGCGCTTCTGGTATAGAAACTTTATTATCATTAAGTTTAGAGCATTACCATAATGGAAATATTAAATTAGAAACTTTAATTAAGGCTTTAACTTCAAATCCAGCAAAAATATTAAAAGTTAACAAAGGTAATTTAAGTATAGGTAGTGATGCAGATTTTTGTATCGTTGATTTAAATAAACCTTGGGTTTTGAAACAAGAAAATTTATATTCTAAATCAAAAAATACACCTATCGAAAACAAAAAATTGCAAGGTAAAGTAACTAATACATTCGTAAAAGGTGATGAACTATTTAAGTTATAATTATGGATTATTTAATTATTATAATAATTTCATATTTATTTGGATCAATTCCATTTGGTTTTTTGCTAACTAGTTTTTTTTTAAAAAAAGATATTAGAAATATCGGATCAGGAAATATTGGAGCAACAAATGTGTTACGATCAGGAAATAAAGTAATTGGGTACTTAACTCTTCTTCTTGATATATTAAAAGCAATAATTCCTATTATTTTTATAAAATTAAATTATCCAGATTTAATTTATATATCTTCGTTAAGTATTTTTTTAGGACATGTATTTCCAATTTGGCTTAAATTTAAAGGAGGCAAAGGAGTAGCGACTTTTGTGGGTATTCTTTTTAGTATAAACATAATTTTTGGTTTGGTATTTGTATTTTTCTGGTTGATAACTTTCCTTTTTTCAAAGTATTCCTCATTATCATCCTTGATAGGAAGTCTTTCTATACCAATTTATTTATTTATTGTTAAAGGTGAACAGTTAATATTTTTTACAATTATGTTTGTTTTAATATTTTATACTCATCGCGAAAACATTAAACGATTGAAAAACAAAGAAGAAAGTAAGTCTAAAATTTATTAATTTGACACTTTTGGTCTTTTGAGTAGTTTGTTTAATTATGAATCTTGTCATTGTAGAAAGCCCAGCAAAAGCTAAAACTATCAACAAATATTTAGGATCCGACTATACAGTTCTTGCAAGTTACGGACATATTAGAGACCTTCCTTCAAAAAATGGATCTGTTGATACTGATAATAAATTTAAAATGATTTGGGAAATTGATAGTTTTTCAAAAAAATATCTAAAAGAAATTACAGATTCTGCAAAGGACTCAAAAAAAATAATCTTAGCTACAGACCCTGATAGAGAGGGAGAGGCTATTGCTTGGCACGTTAAAGAATATCTTAATGAAAAAAAACTGTTAAAAGATAAAGCTGTTGAAAGAGTAGTTTTTAACGAGATAACAAAAAAAGCTGTAATAAATGGTATAGAAAATCCTAGAAAAATTGAACCAAATCTAGTTGACGCCTATATGGCAAGAAGGGCTTTGGATTATTTAGTTGGTTTTAATATATCACCAATTTTATGGACAAAACTTCCTGGATCAAAATCAGCTGGAAGAGTCCAATCTGTTGCTCTAAAATTATTAACTGAAAGAGAACACGAAATCGAAGTTTTTGTACCTAAAGAATTTTGGTCGTTAAATATAGTTTTCAAAACAAACGAAGAAGCTTTAATTAATTCAAATATAAGCGTTTTGAATGGAAGCAAAATTGAAAAGTTTACATTTAAAAAAAAAGAAGATGTAAATTTAGCTATAAAAAAAATCAAAAATTGTAAATACCAAATTTCAGATATTAGTTCAAAAATATTCACTAGAAACCCATCTGGTCCATTTACAACGTCAACATTACAACAAACTTCTTCAAGTAAACTAAATTTTGGTGCTTCAAGAACAATGCAGATTGCACAAAGATTATACCAAGGTATAGATATAGAGGGTGAAACTATAGGTTTGATAACTTATATGAGAACTGATGGCACAAATATTTCTAAAGATGCAATTTCACACTTTAGAAATTATATTTCTAATAATTTTGGAAAAAAATATTTACCCGAATCTCCAATTAACTATTCTGGAAAAAAAGCAAAAAATGCACAGGAAGCACACGAAGCTATAAGGCCAACTGAAATTTCTAGAAACCCTGACAGTTTAAGAAAGTATTTAAGCACAGATCAACACAAGCTTTATAATTTAATATGGTCAAGAGCTCTATCGTCACAAATGGAATCTGCAAAATTTGATAGAAAAACAATAATCATATCTTCTGAGGATGGTAATAATATTTTTAAAGCAAGTGGTTCGGTCATAAAATTTGATGGTTATTTAAAATTATTAAAAGTTGATGAAGAAAATGATGATGAAAAAATATTACCTGATGTCAAAAAAGGGAATGTTGAAATTAGTGAGTTTATTGATGAGCAACATTTTACACAACCGCCTCCTAGGTACTCCGAGGCAAGTTTGGTAAAAAAACTGGAAGAATTAGGTATTGGAAGACCTTCGACTTACGCAAGTATAATCTCGGTAATTTCTAATAGAGGATATGCAGATATAAATAATAAAAGATTTTTTCCAACAGACAGAGGTAAATTATTATCAGCTTTTCTCGAAAAATTATTCACAAAATATGTTGATTACGATTTTACAGCTAAGTTAGAAGATCAGTTAGATGACATCACTTCTGGCAAGGAAGATTGGATAAAAGTTTTAGAAAATTTTTGGATTGATTTTTATTCAAATGTAGCATCAGTAAAAGAAAAAAGAACTAGAGAAGTTCTTGACCTATTAAATGAAAGTCTTGGATCATTAATATTTGAAGTAGATAGTGAAGGTAAAATTAATAGAAAATGTTTACATTGTGATAATGGAGAATTAAGTTTAAAAAATAGCTTTCGTGGAGGTGCTTTTATCGGATGTTCAAATTATCCCGAATGTAAGTTTACAAGACCACTTTCTAAAGCAAAAGCTGCTCAACAGTTAAATTTAGCTGAACCTAAACTAATAGGAAAAAGCATTGATGATGAGGATATTTTTTTAAAAAATGGAAGATTCGGGCCATACTTGCAGTATGAATCTAAAAATATAGAGATTGAAAAAGAACCAAAGAAAAAAAGGAAAACTAAAAAAAAAAATGATAATTTTAAAAATGTTTCGATACCAAAAGGACTAGAAATAGATTCTATTGATTTATCAAAAGCTCAATTCTTGTGTTCGTTACCGATAAGTTTAGGAAAAAATCCTGATAACGATAAAGATATTAATTTATACGTTGGAAGATTTGGTCCATATTTAAAATGTGAAAATAAATCTGCAAGGATTGAAAATGTAGATGAAATATTTTCAATTGGTTTAAATAGAGCAATTACTTTAATTGCTGAAGCTAAACCTGGAAGAATTTCTTCATCAATTATAAAAGATCTTGGAGAACATCCTGAAGATAAAAAACCAGTGAGAGTTATGAAGGGACAATATGGTCCATACATAAAATATAAATCTTTAAACGCTACAATACCTGAAGAAAAAGATCCTACTGAAATAACTATGGAAGAAGCCTTAATATTGATTGAGAAAAGAAAAGAATACGATAAAAGTAAAAAAAGAAAAAAAAAATAATATGGATTTTAATCAAAATTTAAAAAAACTAAATATTAACCTTCCAAAGGCCGCTGACCCAGTTGGATCATATGTTGCTACAAAAATTTCTGGTAAGTTATTATTTGTATCAGGTCAAATTTCAATTGATGAAGAAGGAAATTTAATAAAAGGAAAAATTGGTAAGGATTTGACCACTGAAGAAGGCTATAATGCAGCTAAGAGATGTGCATTAAGCATAGTGGCTCAAGTAAATAAAGCTTGTAAAGAAGATTTAACTAAAATTAAATCATGCATTAAATTAACAGGTTTTGTTAACTCTACAGAAGATTTTATTGAACAGCCTAAAGTAATAAATGGAGCTTCTGATTTAATAGCATCAATATTTGGCAAAGAAGGAACGCATACTAGAGCAGCGGTAAGCACAAACAGTTTACCATTAGGTGTATCTGTTGAAGTTGATGCAATTTTTGAATTAAATTAATACTCCTACCTACCAATACTGATATAATTAAGACCTTGTTTTGTAATTTTAAAAGGGGAGTAAATATTTCTCATATCGTAAATAATAAGTTTTTTGTTCTTTGATATATTTTTAAAATTAATTGATTTAAATTCATTCCACTCAGTATGAATTATAACTAGGTCGGAATTTTCTACAGATTTCTTAATTGAATTAATATAGAAAACATTTTTAATTTTTTTAAATTCCTTTTTATAACCAGTTGGATCAAAATATTTAATTATAGCACCTTTTTTTGATAAAGCGGGTATCATAGATAGACTTGGGGAGTCTCTCATATCATCTGTGTTGGCTTTAAATGTAACGCCCAAAAAACATATTTTTTTATTTTTTACTTTATTTTTAAGAATTTTATAAATTCTTTTAAGTAAAAGACTTGATCTACTATCGTTTGATTTTATAACAGATTTTATTACCGATAGGTTTGTTTTAAATTTATTAGCAGTTGAAATTATAGCTTTAGTATCTTTAGGGAAACAAGAACCACCATATGCGGGACCTGCTCTTAAGAATCGACTACCTATACGTTTATCTAAACCCATTCCTATAGAAATGTCTTCAACATTAATTTTTAATTTTTCACATAAATTTGCTATTTCATTAATAAATGTAATTTTTGTAGCTAAAAAAGCGTTAGAAGAATACTTAATTAATTCTGCTGCTCGTCTAGAAGTGTTAATATACTGAGCACCTTTTGAAATTAACGGTGAATAAAGATTTTTTAAAATTCGATTTGTTTTTTTGTCATTAGTTCCAATAACAATTCTATCAGGATAAACAAAATCTCTTATGGCCTCACCTTCTCTCAAAAATTCAGGATTAGATACTACTGAAAATCTACTTTTATTGTTTTTTTTAGATAAAATCTTTTCAACTTCATCTCCTGTGGTTACGGGAACAGTTGATTTAGTAACTATTATTTTAAATTTATTAATTGAAGAGCTAATGTTTTTAACAACATTGTAAATTTGACTTAAATCTGCTGAACTACTCGATCCTTTTGAAGGAGTACCAACGCATATAAAGATAATATCTGATTTTTTAACTGAATTTTTTATATCTGTTGAAAATAATAATCTGTTATTTTTATAATTTTTAATAACTAATTCTTGTAACCCCGGTTCATATATTGGTATTTTATTATTTTTTAGATTATTAATTTTATTTTTATCTTTATCAACGCAAATAACTTCATTACCCAAATCGGAAAAACATACACCGCTTACAAGGCCTACATAGCCCGTTCCTATCATGCATAACTTCATAGTTTAGAAATTTCTAAAGCTGATTTAATGTAACCATCCATAGTACCACAATCTAAGTATTTACCACTGAAGCTATGTGCAATAAATTTCTCTTTTTCTTTAATTAAAGATTGTATGGCATCCGTAATATGTATTTCTCCACCAATACCGGCCTTCTGCTTTAAAAGTTTTAAAAAAATTGAATTTGGAAGTATATATCTACCAATTACAGCTTTGTTTGATGGTGCATTTTTGACCAAGGGTTTTTCAATAACATCATTGATTGTATAATCTCTTTGGTTTAATTTTTTATTTAATTTGTATATGCCCCATCTTGAAACTGTACTTTTTTTAACAGTCATACTTGCCATTACAGATGCTTTGTTTCGATTATGAACTTTTATCATAGATTTAGAGCAGTTTTGATTTATAATTAAATCATCGGGTAGTAGCATTAAAAAAAACTTATCTTTAATATATTTTTTTGTTTTCAAAATTGCATCTCCTGTACCAAGTGGTTTATTTTGATATACAAATTTTATAAATTTTTTATATTTCAATATTTTTTTATATTCACTCTTAATTCTTAAATTCTTTTTTTTTTTAATTAAGTTGGTATAAAATTTATCATTATAAAAATAGTCTTTGATCATCATCTTTTTTTTGGAAATTACTAAAAATATATCTTTGATGCCAGCATCAATACATTCATCCAATATATACTCTAAACCTGGCTTGCCATTAATAGGTAATAATTCCTTTGGGATTACACTAGTAAGAGGTAACATTCTTGTACCCATGCCGGCCAATGGAATTATTGCTTGTTTAATCATTTAAATGTTTTACTTATAATTTTATTTATTACAAATGAAAATAATATTAAATATTTTAGAGTTAAATAAGGCAATAAAAGATTTTAATACCTTTGGATTTATTCCAACTATGGGGGGCATACATAAAGGTCATATATCTTTAATAAAAAAGTCTCAAAAAAAATGCAGAAAAACAATTGTCAGTATTTTTGTAAACCCAACTCAGTTTAATGATAAAAATGATTTTAATAAATATCCTAGAAATTTAAATCTTGACATTAAAATTTTAAGAAAGTTAAAAATTGACTATTTGTTTATTCCTAAAGTAGATGAAATATATAAAAAAAAGTTTAGTAAAATTCATCTTAATAAAAATGATAAAATATTATGTGCGAAATTTAGAAAAAATCATTTTGAAGGAGTTTTAAACATAATGAACAGATTGTTAGATGTTATAAAGTCTAAGTATGTTTTTATGGGTGAAAAAGATTATCAACAACTATTTCTTATTAAAAAATATTTAGCAAAAAAGTATAAAATTAAAGTAGTTAACTGCATTATTGTAAGAGATAAAAATAAAGTTGCTTTATCAACAAGAAATAGTCTTTTAAGTAAAAAAAATTATAATAAAGCTTCGTTAATAACTAAATATCTTTTAAATTTGAAAAATAAAATAAATAGAAAAAGAAGTGATTTATCGTTACTTTTAGAAGAAAATATCAAAATTCTTGAAGACAGTTATAATATTAAAATAGATTATCTTGAATTAAGAAATAAAAAAAATCTTCAAAAATCTAATCAAAAAAATAAAAGTAGACTATTTATAGCTTATTATTTAGATAAAGTTAGATTAATTGACAATTTTTAATTACAAGAAGTAAGCGCCCACACCTAAAAATGAAACAAAACCTATAACATCTGTGATAGTTGTTACAAATACACTCGAAGAAATCGCTGGATCGATATTTAGTCTTTTTAGTGTAACCGGAACTAAAATACCAAAAAGGCCCGCTACAATCATTGTCAATATCATTGAAATTGAAATTATCATAGACAATATAAAATCATTAAACCATAAATGAACTATTAAAGAACTAATAAATGCAAATATTACACCATTTAAAACTCCAATATTAAATTCTTTTACTATATTTTTCGTAAAATTATTTTTGGTTAAATCTTTCGTAGCTAAAGATCTTACTGTAACTGCAAGAGTTTGCATACCAGCATTGCCCCCCATTGAAGCAACAATGGGCATTAAAAATGCAAGTACTATCATTTGTTCAATTGTAGCTCCAAATAAACTTATACAATATGTTGCTAAAAATGCTGTAAATAAATTCAACAATAGCCAATTAAACCTTCTTTTTGTTTTTGTAAATACACCATCAGTAATTTCCTCATCTCCAACTCCAGCTAACCTCAAAACATCTTCTTCAGCTTCTTCTTTTAGAACTGTTAAAACATCATCGTAAGTAATCATGCCTACTAACTTATTATTTTTATCAGTAACTGCAGCAGAACTTAAGTTGTAATTTTCAAATAAATTACCTACTTCTTCTTTGTCCATGTCTACTGGTATTAAAAGTTGTGACTCAGACATAATTGAAAGCATTTTAGAATCTCTTGGAGTTCTTAAGACTTTGGATGATGGTATTGTACCAATAGGTTTAAATTCTTCATCAACGATGAAAATTTCAAGGAATTCATCTGGAAGTTCTTTATTTTCTCTTAAATAATCTATAGTTTGTCCAACAGACCAATTGCTTGGAATAGCTGTGAATTCTCTTTGCATAATTCTAGCGGCTGTATCTTCTGGGTAACTTAAACTTTCTAATAGAGCAAATCTATCTTTTGGCGGTAAAGAACTTAGTATTATATTTTTATCTTTTTCCTCTACATTTTCTAAAATTTTAATTGCATCATCAGATTCGAGATTTTTTAAAATAGTAATTATAGAGTCTGAAGATAGGTATGTTATAATTTCTGACTGAATTGACTCATTTAATTCTACAAAGACCTCTGGATCAATTTTAAAATTGTTTAATTTTATAAGGCTTTCTCTATCATTTAAATTTAGGTGTTCAATAATATCAGCAGCATCAGCAGGATGCATTTCTCTAAAAGAATTAGTAATAAATTCAGCATCATTACTGGCTATTTTTTCAGTAACTACTTTAATAAATTCCTTATTAAATTCAAAATTTACCTTTTTATCTTTAATTTTTTTGACTAAAGTCATAAAGATTTCCTTTAATTTAGTTTGGACTATTAATACAAATTGAGAATAATACAATTTATAAATGAACATAGAGATCAAAAAGTCAGTAAAACCAGTAAAATATAAATATGCCATTAATTTCATGGAAAAAAGATTAGATCAAATATCTAATGATAAATCGAATGAGCTAATTTGGCTGTTAGAGCATGAAGAAATTTACACTGGTGGAACAAGTTATAAAGAGAATGAAATTTTGGATAAATCAATTAATTTTGTAGAAACAAATAGAGGTGGAAAAATAACGTACCATGGTCCTGGTCAAATAATATTTTATTTTATAATAGATTTGAAAAAAAGAAATATTAAAATTAAAAAATTTATTAACGTAATAGAAAAAACTATTATAGATACATTAACTAGTTTTGAAATAAAATGTTTTGCTGATAAAAAAAATATTGGAATCTGGTATAAAAATAACAAAGAAATAGAAAAAGTTGCAGCTATTGGTATTAAAGTAAAAAAATGGATTGCCTATCATGGTTTTGCTCTAAATATTTACAATGATTTAAAAAAATATGAAAAAATTGTACCTTGTGGAATAAAAGAAAAAAAAATTACTAACTTAATAAAAATAAAAAAACAGAATTACAGACTTATTAAAAATATACTAATAAAAAATTTTTTAATTAATATTGAAAATTAAGTCTTTTTACTGCTAGCATTTTCTTAAAATATTCTGGCAAAGAAGCTCTATAAGTATACTTTTTTTCCTTAATCATAAATTTAATTTCAAATGAATGTAGCATTAAATTTTTATTTACTGATTTAATGTTAGTTTGTGAGTTATATTTTTTATCACCTAATATTGAATGACCTAACATAAAAAAATGTTTTCTAAGTTGATGCTTTCTACCTGTAACTGGTTTCATTTTTACTAATGTTGATGTATTATTTTTGTCAATAACTTTAAAAATTGTTTCAGCTTTTTCTATAATTTTCTTTTTTTTTTCATGTCTTATGAGATTGCTATTTATAGTACCTTTATCATTACTTATTTCTCCAGAACATATTCCTAAGTATGTTTTATGAATTTTTCTTAAACGAAATAAAGAGGTTAATAATTGTGCTGTTTCTCTATTTTTTGCCATAATAAATACACCTGATGTATCTTTATCTAATCTATGTACAGAATAAGGTTTTGAATCTTTAAAAATTTTACTTTTAGCAAATATATCGATGAGATTTTTTTTTGATTTGGTACCACCTTGGACAGAAACACCTGAGCTTTTATTTATAACTATGAAATCATTGTTATTCTCAATTATCAAGTTTTCATTTTCTTTTATAGTCTCATAATTAGGATTATATTTAATTTTTTTTTGTTTAAGAGTTTCTTTAAAACTAAAATTAAAAAGGTTAACTAAATCACCGTTTTTAACTTTTGTAGAACTTTTGGCTTTAATATTGTTTAATTTTATTTTTCCGTTTCTTAAATTTTTTTCAATTAATCCTTGAGGTAATTTTCCTAAGTAGTTTCTTAAAAAACGATCCAACCGCATATTACTATACGTTGTATCAACGTTAATAGTTCTTTTCATTTTAGATAATAATAGAAAATTAAGCTGGAGCTACTTTAGATTCTTCTTCTTTTTTTTCTTTGCTTATAATTTTTTTCTTTCTATCCACTTTTTTTGCTTCAAGATCTCTATCTACAAATTCAATTACTGCCATTGGTGCATTATCTCCATATCTAAATCCAGCTTTGATAATTCTTGTATACCCACCTTTTCTATCAGCGTATCTTTTGGATAAAGTTTTCTTAACTTTATTTGCAGATTTTGTATCTTGTAATTTTGAAATTAAAGTTTTTGTGTTTTGTAAATTATCTTTTTTCCCTAATGTTATTATTTTTTCTGCCTGTGGTCTTAATACTTTAGCTTTTGGAAGTGTTGTAGTTATTTGCTCATATTTAATTAATGAATTTAGCATATTTTTAATAAGAGCCTTTCTATGTTCAGAAGTTCTATTAAGTTTTTTATAACCAAATTTATGTCTCATTATTAAATGGCTTCTTCAAGTTTTTTAGACAATTCAGCGATATTATCTGGAGGCCAATTTGGAATTTCCATTCCTAAATATAAAGACATTCCTGTTAATACTTCTTTGATTTCATTTAAAGATTTCCTACCAAAGTTTGGGGTTCTTAGCATTTCACCTTCAGATTTTTGGACAAGATCGCCTATATATATAATGTTATCATTTTTTAAACAATTCATTGATCTTACTGATAATTCTAATTCATCTACTTTTCTTAATAAATTTTTGTTAAATTCAGGCTCACTAGGTTGCTCTCTTACAATTACTTCCTGGGGTTCGTCAAAATTAACAAACATTCCTAATTGATCTTGAAATATTCTTGCTGAATAGGCAACTGCATCTTCTGCTGAAATTGACCCATTAGTTTGAACTTCCATAGTTAATTTATCGTAATCTAATGCTTTACCTTCTCTAGCTGTACTCACAGAGTAAGAAACCTTTTTAACTGGACTAAATAAAGAGTCTATTGGTATTAAACCTAAAGGTGGTTCTTCAGGTTTGTTCATATCAGCAGAAATATAACCTTTGCCAGTACCTACAGACATTTCCATATGAAAATTAGTATTTTCATCAAGATTACAAATCACTAAATCTGGATTCAGTATTTCTATATCCGGTACCGAAGCAATATTTGAAGCTTTTATTTCACCAGGACCTTTCGCATCTAAAATTAATTTTTTTTCACTATTAGAATTGCTTTTTAAAGCTAACTCTTTTACGTTTAACACTATATCTGTAACATCTTCTCTAACACCTTTAATTGATGTAAATTCATGTAAAACACCATCAATTTGTATTGAGGTAACTGCGGTACCTCTTATAGAAGAAAGTAAAATTCTTCTTAAAGAATTTCCTAAAGTTAAACCATAACCCTTTTCTAATGGTTCGGCTACAATTTTTGCATGAGATTTGTCTTCACTTAACTGAACATCAAGCTTAGCAGGTTTTATTAATGATTTCCAATTTTTTGTATTTACTTCAGTTGCTTCCATTATACTCTCCTTTTTTTTGGTGGCCTAGTTCCGTTATGAGGCATTGGTGTTGTATCTTTAATTGAAATAATTTTAAAACCCCTAGATTGTAAAGCTCTTAGAGCTGTTTCTCTTCCAGATCCAGGTCCTTTTACCTCTACAGATAAAATTTTCATACCGTACTCTAAAGCTTTTACAGCAGCTGCATCAGCTGCCACTTGAGCAGCATAAGGTGTTGACTTTCTAGATCCCTTAAAACCTTTTTGCCCTGCGGATGCCCAAGAAATAACATTTCCATCAACATCGGCTATTGATACGATTGTGTTATTAAACGTTGATTGCACGTATGCAATACCATTAGTAATGTTTTTTTTTACTTTTTTTTTTTTAGAATAAGTACTTTTTTTTGCTTTTGGTTTACTATCCTTAATTTGATCTTTATTTTCTATTTTTTCTTTACTCATTTATTATTTTTTTAATGGAGTTAATTTTTTTCCAGCTATCGCTATAGCCTTACCTTTTCTTGTTCTTGCATTGCATCTTGTTCTTTGACCTCTTACTGGTAATTTTTTTCTATGTCTAGAACCTCTGTATGATGCTAAATCAATTAATCTTTTAATACTAAGTGAGTTCTCTCTTCTCAAGTCACCTTCTACAGTAAATTTTTGATCAATATATTCTCTTATTTTCAAAATTTGATCGTCAGTTAATTCATTAACTCTTTTAGATTTTGGAATTTCTAATGCATTACAAATTTCATTAGAAAATTTTTTTCCTATACCGTAGATATATGTCAATCCTACTTGGACCTGTTTATTTTGAGGAATGTTTACACCTGCTATACGAGCCATAATATTGTGATAAAAATTTAGCTTGTTATATAAGAAGTTTTTTTAATGTCAATGCATT
>MDSV01104864.1_pt1 | contig 14723 bp, 11 predicted proteins | sample 810851 | NCBI WGS metagenome assembly MDSV01 (sample SAMN05326640, study PRJNA326480) | marine metagenome | isolation source: seawater | place: Atlantic Ocean: North East | collected 2012 | reverse complement strand
TAATCGCACCAACAACGGGGGTCTTAGATTCCCAAAGCCTTCTAACACAAGCATTAGCTAAGCCTTTTTTGACGGTATTATAGCGAACCACATAAAGGATTGAGTCCACCAATGGAACTACATTCATAGCATCACTAACTGCGGCTAATGGTGGTGTATCAATAATGATTTTTTCATAATTGTCTCTTAGTTCTAATAATAGAGACTTGAAGCTTGGATCACTTAAGGCAGCTGTTGGATTCTTGGACTTTCCGCCAGAGGGTAAAACATCTAAATTTGGATAAACATCATTTATAATAAAGTCACTCGATGGCTGGTCGTTATTAATATAATCTAAGATACCATTATCGTTATCTAACTGCATTGATTTAGCTACATTCGGCAAACGTAAATCAGCATCAACCAAGAGCACTTTTTCTCCATGCGCTGCGAATGATAAGGCTAAGTTACTACTAATAAATGACTTTCCTTCACCTGGAACTGTACTGGTTATTAAAAACACATTAGCATTCTTAGAGTGATCATTAATCTTTAAGTACGAAAGCATGGATCTGAAATTTTCTGTAACATGGCGGTCAGAATGTGATGCAACTATATGGGATTTTGATACTGAGTCTAACTTTTTAACTTGAGGAATAATACCTAGCATCGGCAGGCCAATAGAACCCTCAATATCAAAGACGCTTTTCACTTTATCATCTAAAATAGCAACTACAAAAACCAGTCCTAGACCGAAGAAGACCCCACCAAAAAGTCCCCCAATTAAGTTTAAAAGAACATTGGGTGAGGATGGTTTATCTTCTCTGGGGGGATATGCTTTATCAATGATTCTAGCATTTGCATTCTTAATATTAACTTGTATTTTTTGCTCCGCCATCAATGAGACTAGCTTTTGATATGTCATATGCTCAACTTCTAGATCCCGGTTTAAGGAATTAAATTCAACTCGAATCTTACTAAGCTCAATCATATCCCGTTCTTTCTGGACAAGTCTCTTACTGGATTGTTCGAAATTACCTTTAGCTTCTTCTAGGCTTGCTTCTACAATATCTACCGCACTTTGAATCGCAAAACGAAGTTCTGACTCAGATTCTTGGAGCTGCTGTGATAACAATTTGATCTCTGGATGCTTATCGCGGTAACGCTTACGTTTGGTTGATAATGCAATACGGACTGAAGAAATTTGGTCGGTCAAAGAGGCCACTCGCACTTGATCAGAGATAAAGGGAAGCTCCGCCAAACTCCTATCTTGCTTTAAATAAGATTGGATCAAATTCCACCTGGTCTCATATTGATCTAAAGTTATTTTAGCAGCTGTCTTCATTTCATTTAGACTGGCTAGCTCGTCGGCAGCAATATTTTCTTGTTTATCTAAGGAAACTGCATTTTTGAGCTCTCTATATTCAGCTAACTTAAGCTCGAGCTCTTCTACTCTATCTTTTTTCTGATCGGCCCTGACTCTTAAATCTTCAACTGCCTTCATCGAAGCATCAATATTTTGGGTGAGCATGGTATTAATGTACTCATCTCCAAATAAATTAGCAATCCTTGCAGCTAGCTCACGATTTGGATGCGTATAGCTAATATTCACCATTAAACTCATCCTTCTAGGAATGATTTTTCTATATTTAGCCAAAATCTCTAAAGCAGATAAGGGTCCAGAAAAACTGAAAGCTCCTTTGTAAGGGGCCATTAATTTAGCGATTTCATCTTCTTGAAGCCTATTTTCTACCCCTTGAACAATCGATATACTCTCAAGCTTGCTAATTTGAGTGTTTAAATCTTCCGGTGAGTAAATTTCATTGAGCTCCAAATTAGATGCTGTTGCCATTGCCGTTGGGTCATCCCTGAGCAATTCAATTGTAGAAATGGCAGTATAAAGCTTTGTTGTATTGAAGGTATAAAGTATAGAACCTAAAAATATTATAAAGAAGACTATAATCAGATACCACACCCTCTCGCGGATCAAAAACAAATAATCCTTCAATGTCCTTTGGGGGCCTGAATCTTCAGAATTACCTCCATAAGACCCATACCCGTAGTTGCCATAATTATTGTAGCCACCGTATCGAGGCGATGCTGGCATAGGGGCGTTATTATTCCCGTATGAACCGTAATTCCCATAGTTGCCATAACTATTTTGCATATCAGATCGGTCTCCGGTATATTCGTTCTTCATAACTTATATAATTCTCTCCGGTATCCAAATAGTATCGCCCTCCTCTAAGACAATATCTTTAGCATTAGCATTCATTAATATCTTATTAAAATTAACTTCAAACTGTTGGGTTTTGCCATCCTTGCCTACCCTCTTAATTGTAATTGATTTAGGATTTCCAAGCCTACTCACCCCATTAGCATTGGCAATCGCTTCAGTCAAAGTCAATGCCCTATCTGGAGGCATCTCTACAACGCCAGGTCTGTTTACTGATCCTAAAATACGAATTAATTTAGGGGAGAATGAAGAAACTAAGACCGAGATTTGTGGATCGACTAAATAATCTCTATTATATAATTGGGTAATTAAATCTTGAGCTTCAGAAACTGTTAAATCGGAAACCTTTATTTTATTAACCAGTGCCAAGGTCACCGTGCCATCAGCTTCAATTCGAACTGATTTATCTAAGTCAGGTTCCTGATAAACACTTACCTGAATAACATCCGACGGCTTTAGAATATAATTTTCACCGACTATTATACCGAATTCACTACTCGAACTAGCGCTAGTATAATTAGGGGCTAAATTTGGCCCACTAGGGGCACTGGAAGAATTAAGAAATTCTTGTGAAAATAGCCCTAAGCTAGTGAAGGCTAAAATTGTTAAGTAGATCAGTATTTTCATTTTTAAATTTGGCAAGTGAAGCAGGTCTTAAAATTATAATTTTGATACCTCTTTAAGATTAATACTCCAAGTATTCGAAAAGACCTTAGTAAAGGACTGATATCTTGAAGTTAAAACCTGACTCGTTATATTTTGAAATTGCCCGGCTGTCAACGAATCCGTAGCCCACTGTGAAATTCGAATATTCATCCGGGAAATAGTCTAAGTTTAGCGTATAACGGTTCATCTCATCAGTTCTTCTAGAACCTGAAACAAATTTCTTTGAAGTGACTATCGCATCTGCGCTCAGCGAAAATTCAGAATTAATTAAATACCGATTAAGCAAACGAACCCTAGTTTGATGATAACTGTTACCACTGCCAGCAGTATCATAGTCTCTAGTCGTATTTAACAATGAAATGAACTTTGGAGATACCCGCCATTTTAAATCAGTACGAATGCCAAACGTTTCTTTATATTTTCTATCATAATTTTCCGTATCCTCATTTGAATATTCAATATTTCTAATACCCACGCTCACATTGCCGTCAATTTTAGGTTTTAGCTCACCCCTCAGACCTAACTTATAATAGATCGAGTCCGCCTCATAATTACCATCGCCATTGAAAGCCTGACCTATTTCTCGGTGTCTGAATTCAAGACCGTAAAAGCCACTGAGTTTTGTTGAGTAATGATAAAATACTTCTAAGGGCACTGTGAAGGATTTCTTAGATGCATATTGATCAGTATAAGTGGTATAGGTAAAATCACTAGCATTTATACCTCCAGAGAACGATATTTTAGGAGAATAGCGATAATCTGCCTTTATAGAATAAAATTCATTTTTTGTTTGAATAAGGTCCTGAAAATTAGAAGAACTTTGGCCCGTAAGATCCGCCTGAGCGGATTGCCCCTCATTTATTCCATAATGAAAAAGCACTTGAGTAACTGCACCTCTGTAAGAACCATAAAGCATCGCCGTAAGTAAATCAGAATCTAAATTACTTAATTCCTGATATCGATACATGTCGTAAGCCAATTTTAGAGATAAATCGAAATTGGAGTCGCCGTAACCAAGGTCGAACTTCAAACCTGGAGACCAAATGAAATAATTATCAGCAGTTTTTGTTGGGGTCTTATAGACATTAGAGGTAGTTGAGTAAGTAGCTGAAGAATCAATTGTTGCTGAGACCAAATCTCCAAATTGGGCAAATTGCGAAGCCAATAAAAATACCGGGAACAAGAAAATTATGATAACATATCTAGGGAAATTCATGGCTTGAAAATTATTGGGAATTAATTTTCATGTAAAGGATAAACTAAACGTACTAAGAATTAGAATGCCTTACATTAGACGCTAATAAATCAAACCCGAACCCAACCTAGCATGCCTGAAACATTTAAAAAATCAAATGAAACCCCTTTACTTTTAGGATTCATAATAAAGAAAATAGGCACTGATGGTAAACCGTACATTGAATTTCAATGGCTACGAATTAGCATCCTACTAATCTCCTCCATTTTATTCCTTTGGCTTTCTCTAGCCGCCCTGCTCTTTGCTTTTTTCAAATATTCTAAAAGCTATGACACTGTTAGCTATAAAGATATGTTAATACTGCCACTAAAATACAAAGAGCACCAGAAAGAAATGGGCAATTTCCATATTGAAAAAGGACTTTTATCACTGGAAAAGGAAAAGTATAGCGAAGGCCTCAATCTATTAAGAATAGGTTTGGCACGGGCACCTGATAATCTCAAAGGAAGAACACAATTAGCCCAAATTTATGAATTTTGGCTCAAAAGAACTGATGTCTCTATTGAAATGTACCAAGAGGGCTTTGAATTTGGAGGCATATACGATGAAGAATTCTTAACTGTTGCTTTGCGAAGCTTATTAGCAAACAAAATGGATAAGGAAATAGAGAATATTGCTGATGAATATCTTCCCAATGATTTTCAATCTGGCGATAATGAGAATTACCAAATGCTCGCCTACGCTGCGGCAACCTCGGCTTTTTTAAAAGGAAACTTCGATAAGGCTGAAGATTATATCAATTTATACCTACTCAACACCTCGGTTGATGGCATAATTCTATCCTCTAAGATAAGCTGGGACAGGGGTAATCAATTATCGGCTATCAACAAGCTAGAATCTTCTCTCTTTAATTACCCGGGATCTGATCAACTATACGCGCAACTAAGCCAATATTACAGAGAAACTGGCGACTTTGATTCCGCGCGAAGATATGCTAAACTAAGAAATATAAAAAATCCGCTCGAGGCTGCCCCGTTAATTGATTTAATTTACCTATATAATGAATTTGAAAAAGAAGAAAAAATCAAAACACTTAGTAAAAGAATTCTTCAGGATTTCGAGGATGATGAGCGGGCAATATTAGCGCTCGCTAATTTTTCTTCGGTCACTGGAAATGTTAAATTAGCTCAGCAATGCTATGAATTAGCACTAGAAAAAGATTTTGCATTAGGGAGCTTGGCGCTTTCACTAATTGAAGCTTACCTATTAGCCAAGGATTACGAAGGTGCGACAAAATTCTCAGAAGAATTATTAGTGGAAAATCCCAAATGGCTCATTGACCAAATGGCCATATTCAGCAGCATAAGAGCTTTATCTTCTTTCGGACTAAACCGTCCTGATTTAGGGGAAATTTACTTAGGAGAATTCTTAAATGCACCAAATATAAAATCCGCAACCTACGTTGCTGTTGCTAAGCGATTCTCAGCGAACAAGATGTATGAGCAAGCTCAAAAAATTTTACAAGAAGCCTACCAAAAAGATCGAAAGAATCAAAGAATTCTGAACGACTTGATAAAAATAAACTTAGTTTTAGGGCAAACCGAGAATCTAGGACCACAGCTTCGCACTTTATTGACCACTCGGCGTCCGGACATTGATTTACTAAAAGAAGCTTACCAAAGACTTGGGAGCGACTTATTCTTATTCGCAAAAAACAGAAATGCCATAATCCTAGAACTAGGAGCAATCTTAAGAGAAAAATCTTTGTGATTAATCACGGACTTTTATAAGTCGCATTAGATTGATCACCCGCTCATTCTCAGACTCATTCCCAATGGTGATTCGAACAAAATCGGGAAGATTATAATTATTCAAAGGACGAATAATCACACCTTTCTTTTGCAGCTCTTCAAAAACATAATGTCCGTCTTCAACCTGGCATAGCACAAAATTGGCAGACCCGCCATAGGTTTTAAAACCGAGTGCTGTCAACGCATTAACTAATTGCTTACGACCACGTGCATTCATTTCCTTGCAGGCATCAACATATTCTACGTCCTTCAGCGCAGCTAATGCCCCGATTTGCCCAAGTGAATTTACATTAAAGGGCTGTCTTACGCGGTTAAGTAAGCCGATTAATTCCCGATTACCGTAGCCATAACCAACGCGAAGCCCGCCTAACCCATATATTTTAGAAAAAGTTCTCAAGCAGAGGATCTTTTTGCCTTTCTCTATCCAAGGAATTAAATTAGGGGCAGCGTCTAAATACTCAGCATAAGCTTCATCAAAACAGAGGATGACATAATCCGGGAGCTTTTGAATAAACTCGGTCAATTCTTCTTCAGAGTTTGCCATTCCGGTTGGATTATTTGGGCTGGCAACAAAGACCATTCTCGTATCTTGGTTAATTGCTTCAAACATTGCATTTAGGTCATGCGCCATAGCTTTCATCGGAACCTCTTTAACCTCAGCTCCAAAAAGTCGGGCTACAAGCTTGTATACAATAAAAGAGTAAGAACCAACTACCGCGTTTAAACCAGGTCTTAAAAATACGTGTCCTAAGAGCTCTATTAGTTCATTCGAGCCATTACCAACAAGGATGTTATCGATACTTAGTCCAAACTTAGCTGCAATGGCTTGGTTTAAAGCATAGCAACTTCCATCTGGGTATAAATGCATTGAATCTAGAGACTCCGTAATAGCAGCCTTCGCTAATGGCGATGGACCGGAGGTATTCTCATTTGAAGCTAACTTATCAATAGCATTAATATCTAAATTAAATTCCTTGGCTACATCCTCTATTGACTTGCCGGGGACATAGGTTGGCTGATCAAAAACCCCGGGATTTGATAGATCTTTATAATTCATTGTTAATATATTTGAAATAAGCCGGAATAATTGCAATTAAAGATATTATTTAATGAAAATCTTTCTAATAGGCTCTAACTCTTCCGCAGGACATGCCTTCATTAGAGCAGCCGAGCGCAGAGATCACGAATTATTTCAATTTCCAAGAGCTGATAAACGAGCGACTGATGAAACTTTAGATTTAAGAGATCACGATACCCTTCAGCAACTATGCTTTAAGCATTGGCCAGATGTAATAATTAATTGTTTAGAGACTCGAAATATCGCCAATAAAAAAGAATTGGTTGCACTGAACGTTGATTTACCAAAATTCTTGGCTCAAATCAGTCATCATCTTAACACGCGTTTAATTCATTTATCGAGCAACAAGCTTTTTGATGGATCAAAAGGGAGTTTATATCAATTCAGCGATAAGCCTAACTCTACAGAACTTTTCGGACATTCTAAACACCAAGCAGAGGAAGCAATTCTTAAGTACAACCCAGATGCATTAATAATTTTAAGAATCCCCGACTTGCTGGGGACCTCTGGAGCTGGCGGGGAATTAAGTTTCAATGAAGCTATCCTCGAATCAGCTAAATCGAAGCGCAAAATCAAGCTAAGCGATAGCTTGATAGAACAGCCCACGACAAGCTTTAATATAGCTGAAATCCTACTTGAGCTATCAGAGAGGCAGGATTTAAACGGTTTATTTAATTGGTCTGGATGCCAAGCAATTAGCCAATATGCATTAGCCAAAAAAATTCTAGAAAATGCGGGTATCGAGCCCGCAGAAGCTCACTTAGAGCTCTTAGAGCCTAGACCAAAGACAATTATAGACCTAAGTATGGAGCTTCAGCCCCTACAAAGAAAAGTGAAAACTAAAGCCCTCAACCTAAAAGAAGTCTTTGAGGAACTGAATTTTATTGAGCCCTTGAAATTCAGCTGAAATAGTCAACTTCATTAGAAATATTAATGGCTACTAAAGATACAGAATTTGTGCACCTACATGTCCACACGGACCATAGCCTCCTAGATGGCTGCGCTAGGGCGGATAAGCTCTGCCAAAGGGCAGAAGAGCTAGGGATGAAGGCACTTTCAATCACTGATCACGGAGCCTTATATGGACTCCCCTCTTTCTTTAAGGAAGCTAAAAAGCATGGAATAAAGCCCTTACTTGGCTGTGAAATCTACCTTGTTTATGAGGATGCCTTGGGGTCTACTAATCAAGAACGCTCCAAACAGAAATCTTACCATATGGGTCTGCTTGCTAAAAACTTCAAAGGCTATCAAAATCTCTGCAAGATCATTTCAGAGGCTCATACTAAGGGCTTTTATAAAAGACCTCGCACAGACCTTAGCACCCTAGCTAAATTTAGCGAAGGGTTAATTGGATTTTCCGGCTGTCTTGCCGCTGTAATACCTCAATTTCTGGTAGATAATCAATTTGAAGAAGCTCGAGAAGCCACCCGCTGTTTTATCGATATTTTTGGTAAAGAAAACTTTGTCATAGAATTAATGGATCATGGCCTCGCTAAACAGCGTAAGATAATACCTGATTTAATTAAGCTCGGTACAGAATTTGATTTAAAAGTCGTCGCGACAAATGACGTACACTACGTCAACAAAAACGACCATGCTCCGCATGATTCATTACTATGTATTCAAACTGGAGCAAAAATCGATGATCAAAAACGCATGCGTTATGAGGCTCAAAATTTCCACCTTAAATCAAGAAAAGAAATGGACCTTGCTTTTAAGGAATTCCCACAATCAATCACCAATACGAGTGCGGTGGCTGAAATGTGTGACGTGGTACTTCCCTTTGGCGAAAATCATTACCCAGTGTTTGAAAAGCCTATAGAACTTACATTCGAAAAGGATGATAAGCATTTTGAGCGTATTTTATCCATTTACGTAGAGAAGAAAAATGAAGTCCTTAAACGAGACCAAAATGACCCCATCACCCTGAATGCCGATGAGAAAAATAAACTTAAATCAAACGGCCTGTATTTATTTGATCTGTGCAAGCAAGGCTTATTTAATCGATATAATATTGACTATGACGTTGTTAGGACATCCGTCCATCCAGATGAAAAAGCGCTATCAATATGTGACCGGCTAGATTACGAATTAGCAATTATTTCAGGGACGGGCTTCGTAGATTACTTCCTAATTGTTTGGGATTTTATAAAATGGGCTAGAGATCAAGGAATACCTGTTGGCCCGGGGCGGGGTTCCGGTGCTGGCTGTATCGTATCTTATATTTTAAAGATAACGGATATAGATCCACTCAAGTTTGGTTTACTTTTTGAGCGTATGCTTAATTTAGAGCGAATTTCCCCACCCGACTTTGATGTTGATTTTTGTATGCGGCGCCGAGATGAGGTCGTAGAGTACGTGCGTAAAAAGTACGGAGAAGATCGCGTAGCAAACATTATTACATTTGGAACCTTTGGGGCTAAAATGATCATTCGAGACTTAGCGAGAGTGAACAATATCGAATACTCTATTGCCGATAAGCTGGCTAAGATGATTCCAGATGAATTAAATATTACCTTAGATGATTCAATTAAGAAATCCCAAGAACTTGCTAGAGAAATCAAAGTAAATCCTACTGCGAAAAAAATCATAGATGAAGGTAAAGTAATCGAAGGCATGATTCGAAATACAGGGAAACACGCCTGTGGTATAATTATAGCGGACCAAAAAATAACTAACCTAATACCAATTACACTTCAAGAAGGTGACTTAACAACACAATACCCTAAAGGTCCTTCTGAGGATTTAGGCTTACTCAAAATGGACTTCCTGGGATTAAAAACCCTAACCATCATAAGTGATACAGAAGCCTATATCTCAAAGACGCATTCCTCTGTAAATTTCAATATTGAGAAGATTCCTTTCCAAGATGAGCAGACTTTTAAGTTATTAAATAGTGGCAAGACTACTGGTGTTTTCCAATTAGAATCTTCGGGCATGCAGAAGCTCTGCCGTCAGATAGGTATAAGTTCATTTGATGAGATCATTGCCTTAATTGCTCTCTATAGACCTGGACCTATGCAGTTTATACCTCAATTTATTAAAGGTAAAAAAGACCCTAATTCAGTTAATATACCCCACCCACTTCTCAAGGAATTAGTTCAAGAAACCTACGGTGTACTAGTTTACCAAGAACAAGTCATGGAAGCCGCAAAGATTATTGCTGGTTATACGCTTGGTGATGCGGATATCCTTAGAAGAGCCATGGGTAAAAAGATAAGCTCCGTAATGGAGGCACAAAAACAAATTTTCATTGAGGGGGCTAAAAATACCAATGATATCAAAGCCTCAGTAGCTGACTCTATCTTCGAACTTCTAGAGAAGTTTGCTCAATATGGATTCAATAAATCGCATTCTGCTGCCTATGCTATGTTGAGCTATCGAACTGCGTACCTTAAAGCTAACTATCCTATAGAATTTATGGCTGCCGTTTTGACTTCGGAACAAGGAAATGCCTCTAAAATAGCTCACTTCTTAGAAGAATGTCACTCAATGAAGCTTCCGGTGCTTAGTCCTGACATCAATATCTCTGGTATTAATTTTACCCCTATAATTGAGGATAATAAAAAAGGTTCTATTCGATTCGGTCTCTCAGCGATAAAAGGTGTGGGTGAGAGCGCTGCTATAATTATAATAGAGGAAAGAGGTTCCAATGGCCCATATAATAACTTCTATGACTTTGTTTACCGACTTGTTGAAACCAACATTAATAAACGAGTTATTGAAGCCTTAATTAAAACAGGTGCTTTTGATTCTTTTGAAATAGATCGCAACCAACTGCTTCAAAATCTTTCAACTTCAATTGCAGAAGCACAATCCCAAAAGAATAATGAAGCAGGTGGTCAAATTGATATCTTTCAAGACTTAAAAGATGCATATGGCAATACGACGATAAACAATGATCCTAAATGTAGCCCAATGGCTAAATTGGATAAATTAAAATACGAAAAAGAATTATTAGGGATCTACCTCTCCGGGCACCCGTTAGATCAGTTAAGAGGACTTGTTCAGGCAATAGACACCTTCCATAGCGAAGCAGAAATAGCAGAAATCACTGATAGGAAACCTTTTAGAATATCAGGAGTCGTTAACGGGCTGAATGTTCGCTACACAAGGAAAGATAATAAGAAAATGGCAACTTTCAGTTTAAATAAAAAAACTAAAAATCACGAAATGATCATTTTTTCTGATGCTTATTCTAAATTCAGTGAAGTACTCGAAGAAGGCAAAACTGTAATTATCCAAGGCGTCATTCAAAAAAAAGACGATGAAGTTCAACTATATGCCTATGAAGTATACGATCTTAATACTTCTATTTCTAATTTCATCAAAAAATTAAACTTCATTCTTCATCCAGATGAATCTACCTCAGAATTTATAACCTTCCTTCGTAATGTTGCAGACGATCGTTATGGAGAGACCAAGATCGGGATAAATTTCCTAATTGACGACCAAATAATTGAAACCAAAACCGCTGAATCCCTTACCTTTAATTTAAATCCAGATACTTACAGTGAAATAAAAAGCCATACTAGTTTAGCTGGAATCAATACCGATGTCGTCCAAGTCAAAGACTTTGACCCCGGTCGTCGTTGGAAGAAAAGATAGAATTCTTCCTCTTGTATTTGTCATTTAAATAGATTTTTTTATAAGTATTAGCTATGGGGGCTATATTGTGGATTTAAAAATCACACGAAAAACTATTTTCAAGCGGTGCATGGGTTCACTGTGCCCAAATTGTGGTCAGTCTAAAATATCCAAGTCACTCATAGCTATTTTAGACAATTGTCCGCGTTGCGGTATGCTTATTAAGCGCTCTAACGGATTCTTTTTTGGCCCTATTTGTATTAATTACGGTATTGTAGCATTCATACTAATTTGCCCGATTTTGATACTAGGTTTCAGTGAGTTGATTCACATAAATTTGGCGCTTTCATTGGCCTTTATAATGTCCTTCACTTTCCCAATATTTTTTTACTCTGCATCCTGGAGTTTATGGCTTTTGGTCTATTACATATTCCTCCCTAAAGAATTATATAATAATCGAGATGAAGGCAGCGATGACTTACTTTTTGACGAGGATGAACGCCTTTAGAAGCAACGGAAATTGCAGGCAAAACACACCTTCAAATCACTCCGAATACTATCGCCCTATCGAAGCTGGTAATATGCTGTGCGAATCGATACGTAGGGATCTAATGAAGCCGACTTTATTAAATCATATTGAGGTAATGTCTCCGAGCTTAATACAAAGAACTCAGCCATATAAAAGGAAATTTTCCATTCCTTGGATGCAGAATAAAAAATATTCCGTGAATCTCCAAATGGGTTAATTATTGGCTCAACTATCTTGGTGGGGAAATCGCGTAAAGTTGAAGGACCTAGTATAGGAATAACTAAATAGGGACCTTCTGGCACCCCCCATTTGGCTAATACATGACCAAAATCTACAGCCTCTAAACTCTTTAAATGGGCAAACCTATCGGAAGGCTTTTGTAGTCCCAGAATTCCAACTGTCGAATTCAACCCAAATTTCATAGCTTCATAGAATGCTTCTCTATGTTTTAGCTGAGCAACATTACTCAAAAATCGAACGGGGAACCTTAGATTATGCACAAAATTTCTCAGCCACTCTCGCATTCTTTTGGTTGTTATTCTCGAATACAAGTAGTTAGTTGGTCCAATAACATGCTCATATAAGGAGTCATTAAGACCAAAAATAGAACGATTCCACTCTTCAAATGGATCGTAAATCACCATTTCTGAGTGAACATCCTCATAAAAAATAGCGTCATCATAGTACTCTTCAGCAAAAACCGAACTGAGCGCTATAGCACTAAGAATAGAAATATATAAACAATTATATCGGCAATTTTTGACCCAAATCTTCATCCAATAATAGTTTTCTTAATTGTTTAACCAGTGCTTCACTATTATTATTAGTAAAGAAAGCATCAAATTGATTTCGATAAGTCACCACTAAGCTTATATTCTCAATGACTATATCAAATATCTGCCAGCCTGATTTCATTTTTCCGAATTTATAAGTTAAATTAATATTACTATTACCGAGTAGAATGGAGGTTTCAACCTCCGCTCTTTTATCAGATATTAAAACCGTATCCTTAAATTTTATATCGGGTTTCTCTTGCCCTTTCATTCCATCACAATAAGCGCGCACTACTAGACGTTTAATAAGACTTAAAACAACTGGTTGACTTGATTCTTCAATCTTCTTCCAATTACGACCGATGCATCTGCGTATTATGACGTCCATGTCATAATGTTGAGCAAGTTTATCGATTATAATCGATTCTTTCTTAGATGCTTCTTTTTTGCTAAAAGATTCATCGTATAAAACACCTAAAACATTCGATACAGATTCCTTTAATTTAATAGAAGGATCCTCTAACGCAAAGAGAGAATTCACAAACATTAAAAAATAAGCAAATAAGCTATATTTTAAAGTATACATGCAATATTACTGGCTATCTTTTGTCATATTACCTAAACCAAATTTACCAATCAAGCTTTCCAGATCTAAGGCAGACTGTGTATCGACTATAAGGTCTCCTGGCTCTAATGCAATACTGGAACCTCCAGGAATTAATTCTATATAACGATCACCGATAAGACCTGAAGTTTTAACTACTGCTATTGTATCTTCATCCAACTCTAAACTTTCGGGCACTTGAAGGGTAGCAACTGCTTTATATTGGTCATTGAGCTCTACAGATTTAACGACTCCTACCCGAATACCCGCTATCTCAACTCGGGCATTTTTACTGACGCCACTTAAGTTACTGAAAAGGGCGCTTATTTCATAAGTCTTCTGCCCGATAGGCTGATTTAGACCTACCTTAAAGGCTAAGAAGAAGATCCCTATCAATCCAGATAGGATAAATAAACCGACGGTTATTTCTAATTTTTTCATATATGTACTGTCTTTCCGATTATGTGCTCATGCGACCAGTTTTTAAATAATTATTAATACTACTATCTAAAATAGAATCAATACTATCTGGTTCCCCGAAATACTTAATTTTACCCTCGTCTAACCAAGCAATTGAATCTACTATTTGATAAACTTCAGGAATGTCATGGCTGACTAAAAAAGCGGTAAATCCAAATTGCTTTTTATAAAACTGGATCATATCGAAAACCGTGTGCTTACGCTCTGGGTCAAGGCCAGTCGTTGGTTCATCAAATAAAATTATTTTAGGTTCTGTTATTAAAGCCCTTGCGAAAGCTATACGCTTATTCATACCTCCAGATAAATCCCCTGGATATGAAGCTCCAACTGTTTCTAAGTCTAATTGCTTCAAAAGCGACTTAACTTTTTTATCAACCATAGCTTTATTAGGCACTTGATTTTTTGATTCAACTAAAGGCAGAGCTACATTTTCATAAGCACTCAGTGAATCAAACAAGGCGTTATTTTGAAACATGTAGCTTAGCCCAATTTCTTGGAGATTATTTGCCCGTACCTCTTGGTTGATTGAAGGGTTATTTAAGTTATCATCTACAGAGATTTTTCCTCCATCCTTCTCTAAGATTCCAGCCATCAGTTTAAGCAATACTGATTTACCAGCGCCACTCTTACCTATAATTGCGGTGATTGTGCCAGAATTGACTTCTAAGTCTACGCCCGAAAGAACCACCTTATTACCAAAGCTCTTTTTTAAATTTTTAACTTTTAATTTGAAGTCCATATTAGAGTAAAAATGAAGTGATTAAGTAATCGACTACCAGAATAAC
>MDSV01021075.1_pt1 | contig 14724 bp, 31 predicted proteins | sample 810851 | NCBI WGS metagenome assembly MDSV01 (sample SAMN05326640, study PRJNA326480) | marine metagenome | isolation source: seawater | place: Atlantic Ocean: North East | collected 2012 | reverse complement strand
TTGAATGATGCGTAAGTCATATCTAACATGCTTTGCAGGTGCTCTCCAAGATGCTGCTTTATAAACTTCACCAGTGTTTTTGTCAACAAATGCATGAACGCCACCACTATCATAACAGTTATCTCTATCGTTCCAGTCTTCTTGAACGATTTTGATATACTTCTTACCAACAGTGTAGGAGAACTTCATTCCCTTCCAAGTACCTTCCTTGATTTGCTCAAGTCTAGTATTACCATATACACTAGGTTGATGAAGACAACCTCTCATAGTATAAGTTTTGTAGTCTTCTTCAAGTGCTGTACATAAATCATTAGTCCATTCAAGAACTCTCTCTTGAATAGTTTTATTCTTTACATCTTCGTACTTGTCGTAAGATGGAGAATCAAATTTAACTGGTGTTAAAGTCATAAGTCAGTTCCCTTGAGTACCTCCTTATTATACATGCAAATACAATCCTAGTACATACAGAGTGTGCAGATTGTTATAGTGGCATATTGTTCTTCGGATCTGGATTAAGGTAGAATCCTCTCCAATCAGCAAGTTTTAAACATTCATTGAGATCCCATGTTACCTTCTTATTTGCTGCTGTCTGTGACCGTGGTTTATATACTACACCATCAGTCATCCCTACAAAACAATGAGTCTTACAGTCGTCATCATCAGTCAACTGCAAGACTCTATAATATTTTCTATTGTTATCATCAATAACAAATGATCCTATGTTATAATTATTATCTAATTCTCTCCTCTTAAACTTCTTCTTAACAGGATCTTCTTCTTTATCTGCAATATATGTTTGCTCTGCAAAATAATTCTCTGTCAGTTTAATACAGAGAAGTCCTGTCTTTAATAGAACTTCATCTGGTTGATACTGCCTTGCTGACAACCTAGCAGCATAATCTACCTTAATATCATCTAACGTCTTAATTCCTTCTTCATACAACCGAAGTAGATCATCATCCATTCACGTTACCAAATGCTATATTATATAGTCGTGTCTTTATGTATTTTTTTCATTACCTTTTTATACATATCAAACTCAACTCCTTTATGCTTCAAGACAATTAGTTTTGTAACTGTCATCTCTTTATCATAAAAGAGGATTGGTTCGTCATCCAGACAATGTTGTAAGTCACCACTCATTATATACTTACCAAGTGTGAGATCTTTTCTTTACATACAAACTTACCTTCCATATCATAGATGAGTTTGTAGTTGGTTGTGTTAACATAATGACCCTTCAGTTCATTACCATCACAATGCCATCCATATCCTCTTACTCGTTCCTCAATGCCATCAATGCGGAACTTCTTATCTCCCTTAAGATAAGATTCATAGGTTTGGTCTAGGGCGATCATTGTTTTAGTCCTCGGTGTCTGGGTTGAAGAATGAACCATATGAACCACTCGATCCTTGTTCACGGTTCTCTAATGCGTCCAATATACCATCAGCACTCTGTATTGTATCAATGGATGAGATCATCTTTGAGATCTCTCTACAAATCATAGGTCGCTCATTACGAGCAGCAAATGCTAAAGCATTACGAAGATTAGACTCTGCTTCTAAAAGAGACTCGATCACCTGTTCAGAAAGTGCCATACGATACAAAAGTGTTGGTTTAAACACATATTATACTGTATATATCACAATTGTCAACTCTTAACGATTGCTTTATATTATGTGAACCAAGTTATGATACTATATCTAGTATTATCAAGGACTGGCATGATCTCATGGGGGTACATAAAGTTGGCAGGGAAGATCACTGCTGAACCCTTAGATGGTTTAATAATATGCTCCCGATTAAAAAATGCAAACTCTCCACCAGTATAATCATCAGTCAACATCAATGACATTGCTACTGTCCTTGGACTCTTTGCATAGTTATCTGTATGAATGGTATAGAATCCTCCTGCATGATATCTCAAGAGATCATATCCACTATCAGTAGTAATAGTACACATAGGGAACTCTTCAATATATTTTTGTGCCGCAGCACCTGCTTTACTAAAAACTATGTTGTCTATCTCCTTCCTCCTATCATAATTCTTGTTGACTATATCATTGGTTGATATATGTACTATCTCACAATTCCTAACATGATTCTTCTCTACACCATCACCAACCTTTGCTTGATACCAGTCACTACAATCCTTATACTCTGCTAATATCTTATTACACTCTTCCTCGGTTAGTATATTATCATACACTCGGATATACTCGTCGAGACTATTCTTGCTCTTTGGTTCATTAAATGAATCATCAATAATAACATTTGCTGGTTCAATCTTTGGTTTTATTGGATCATTCACAACCTTACGTTCCTTATTAAAATAGAATGTAGCATACTGACCTCTACTCCTTACATAGTGCATGAACACCTGAGTACATATGTTACCATTAAACTCTTCTCTCCAGTGTGGTGCAGTCATACCAAAATATATCATGGCATCACCTGGATTTAATTCAACCTCTCTCTTCTCACCTTTGGGTGTCTGTATCCATATTGACCAAGGGACATCACACTCAAGGTTAACAGTTAAAGAGATCTCACACTCTTCTTTATCAACATGAGGTGTTAATACAGCACCCTTCTCATATATCCTTGCGTAAGTATAAGTTGGTAGCACAGTCTCACCAACCAGTTGAGATACCTGCACATTCTTCTCACATAATAACTCTACGAATGAGATATAATCATACTTACCAAGACATTTATCAACTTGAGCATCATTCTTGATATCAAAATTGTTAGCATAATCTTTAAAGTCACATGCCAGTGACTCTGCTCTCTCACTCGATATAAAGTTAGGAACAATTAGATAGTTATTTTCAATGAACTTCTCATTCATACATCTAACTTTCTAACTCTAAATGCCAATGCTTTACGCTCACCTTTATCCGTATGGACTACTGGTTGACCGTGGTCATCTAGACTTATATCTGTGATAGTAGTTCTGACGTTTCTAAACTTACCAACGTCAATCTTATCACCTATTTTTAATTCAATGGTAAAAGAATCCATAATCATCTCCGCACTATGGCAGGTACATCGCCATCATCATCTGAGTCATCATCATCTTCCCATCCATCCTCGTTAAGTTCTTCAATACGATCCTGTAAGGATTGTGTGAGATCATCACGAGTCTCAGGAGTAGGGAAGTTTACAACCAGTAATTCTTCATCCGTCTCAATCTCTGCTACTTCTGGATGATTACTCGAACTTAATGGGTTCGGGTGATTAATATCCTGATCGTTGACATAGACCTTAATCGGTTTGTTAATGTCTGATAGATTCTTCCACATTAGAGCAAATGCTGCACCCGCTAATGCGAATGAAGCAAGTCCAAATAGGGCGACTCCTATAACAGTCATTCTGGTTTTTTCTTGTTAACTCTTTTGATCAGTTTAGCATACTGAACATCCTCCTGAGTATACCATGAAGGATTCTTCTTTGCAACTTTGATCAATTTTTTAGCAATTTTCCTACATTGTTTCTTCTCTCTTGCATCCTGACATTCGTAATCCGTCAAAACTTTACCCTCTGTTAACATTAGTTGTTGTCACTCACCTTCGCATCTTCTGTATCATCCTCAGCAATGAGATTCTCAATCTCTTTAACCACTGGTTGTGGTTCATTTTCATCCTCAAACATCATCTCTAAATTAAATTCATCGTCAAGTGTGCTAAGATCAAAGTTCTTAAAGAAGTCATCTCCTTGTGCTGTTGGTTGTTCTGTTATTTCTACCTCACCAGTAACTTCTGGAGATGTGACAACATTCTCGAAGTACTTATCATCAATAGAATCATCAAACAATGACTCATCAACCTCTCCATCAAATAGTGTCACCTGCGAATCAGCAGGGACAGTCTCAAACATTTCCTGACTCTCTTGTGCTATCTCTTCAGCAGCATCTTGATTCTCAAAAAATGTATTGTGATCTTCCTGTTGCACCTTTTGAATACGTTCTATCTGTAGTTCATGATCCTTCATCAAGAACTCCATTTGTTGCTTATGTTCCTTCTCATGCATCTCAGTAGTTGACCATACTCTCTGCATCTGCATGTCATGATCCTTCTCTAATCCAACCACATATTCATCATGATTCTTCTGCATAGTATCCATCTGCAACTCAAGTTCTGCCATTGCTTCTTCCCAAGATACCGTCTTCTTCCTTTCTTCCTCTTCTCTTCTCTTCTTCTCATCTAATTGTCTACTAAGTTCGGAACGATAATGTTCAACATACTTATGTATTTCTTTTAATGTGATAGGAGTATTTGGAATAGGACTATCATACTCTACCCATCCATCTCCATCTTCAGTACCATTATCCTTCCATTGTATTGCCCATAGATGTTCAATATCAGTAAAAGGCCAATTCTCTACAGTAAAGAATATACCAGTGCCATCAAGTTTAATATAACGATCCTGTTCAATCAGTGTAAATTGCTTCATTTTGAACCTCCAAGTTTATGAGTATGGTCATTGTCATCATCCTTTGCATCTACCTCAGTAGCATTGATGATTTTTCTTTCTTGCATCATCTGTGCAGCAGCAGATAATACATTAATGTTAGTTTCATTTGCCTTCACCATCTCATTCCTAAATGACTCAACAGCAGCACCAGTACCTCTAGATTGCTGAGAGTTCTCTATTAATAACATAGGTAACCATGTAACAGCACAACCCCACTCATCAACTGCTTCTCCTGTTTGTGGATTAGCACCTCTAATTTGTGTGTACCATGAACAACCAAGTTTTTTACACTTGTCTTGTATCAATGGACAAAAATCTTCTGGTTCTAACTGTGCCATACTAAATCTAAGTCAAGTTATTTAGTTAAATTAATCCAATTTACACATTATAACATCGACATATTGAACTGCCAAGTTTACCTGTGCTGTATACGTTCCTGTGATATTTACTGTTCCACTAAAGGGATGGTCATGTGGACCTCCACCTGCTCCTTCATTTACTCCACCAGTATTAGTTGATCCATCAATCACTCTAGCACCAGTATTACTAAATGGTGTAGCAGCAGAACCACCAGTAGGTCCCAATGTATGAACATGTTGGTGTTCTGGTAACTGTGCTACTGTCAGAGTATGGTCACCAATTACCTTTGGTGTACCGCCTGGTGGTACAATAGTCCTTGTCTCATTAACTGTTATATCAATGTCCTTCACAGAAGATAATGTTGAAGTAAAATTCAAAATACCTGAGGATACTCCTCCACCTGTTCCAGTAACAACTCTCAACATCTTATTATTAACACTTGCGTCTGTTACCTGTGTCCATCCAGTAGGTGCAGATGGTTCCCAGAACATCTTCTGTGTGTTGGCAGGATACATCCAATAATATGAATTAATGGAGTTATTAGCATCTGCTAAATCAAATTGTATCCCATTCGCAGTTAATCTTGCCATGTCAACTAAATGTACAAACTAATACATCAACATACTGGAGTCGTAAGTCAATCTGTCCTGCTCCATTGGCAGAGAATGATGCTTGTCCACTGAACGGGTGATCATGTGGTTGTCCTATCTGTCCACTTGGAGATACAACATTACCAGTAGGAGCACTACCAGTAACCCTGAAGTTACTACCACCACCAGAAGCAGAAGCAGCACCACCAGTTAATGAATTGTGTGTATGATCTGGTATCTGGGATATTGCCAGAGTAGTACCACCAACATTACCTGTTACAGTTGTAGTAGCACTAAATGGAACATTCAAAGATGATGTAGCATTTGGGAATACCTGAGTGAATGTTAATCCACCTGCCCCAGAAGTACCACCAAATCCAAATCCACCACCAGTACCATTAACAAGTCGTAATGCCTTATCATTATGAGAATTCTCTTTAACCCATCCAGTCGGAGCTGCTGCTTGGAAGAAAACCATAGCAGCACCCTGCTCAACAACAGCGTATTTTGAATTTAATGATGTAGTATCACTAAAAGTGACACCCGTCGCTGTAAGAATTGCCGACATTGTATAATGTTATTCCTTTATTCTTTATTTAGCACCTTTGTAGATCCGTCATTTATCCAGAACCCATCATCTGTTAACTCCCATCCATCATCCTTCATTGCTTTCCAACTACCATATCTTTCCATTGCTTCCTCAGTTAGATTCATCTTAATCCAAGCAGGCCAAAGTTCCTCTTCAACTTGAGGCATTTGCAATTGTTGTCTACGATCCATTGCATATTCACGATACATCTCTTGAGTCCACCCATCATTATAAGGTGACTGTGCTTGTACCTCAGCATCCATCAACTTATAATCAAACAGTAGTTCTCTCTCTTTATCTGGAGTGTCAGTGTCCCTAACATAGACAGTCTTGCCACCATCAGGAGATTCATAAATCTTAGACATTTAAACTTGCCTCAGCATAATCACGATTGAATAGATCAAGACCTTCCCTAGTTAGTACACTCTTGTACATATTATCAAAGGTCTTTGGTGGTAATGTAAGAACATGAGCACCATATAATAAGCAACGTGATGCTTGATGTGCTTCTCTAATAGATGCTGCTAAGATCTTAGTCTCCATCTTATGTTCCTTCTGAACACCACAGATTGCTTTGATTAACTCAACACCACTAAAACTATTGTCATTAAGTCTACCTACAAATGGTGAGAGGTATGTAGCACCTGCCTTCATTGCTAAACATGCTTGAGCAACAGAGAATACAAGTGTTACATTGGTTGGAATACCATTATCACTCAATCTCTTACATGCTTTAAGTCCCTCAACTGTACATGGAACTTTAATAGTAACAGCAGGTGAGATTGGGTAGTAAGTCTCTGCTTGTGCTATCATCTCATCAGCAGTCTCAGCGACTACCTCAGCAGATATACTCTCCATAGCAGGATATCTTTGTGCAATCTCTTTGATTACATCTTGTTGAGTACGACCTGACTTAAGTATTAAGGTAGGGTTTGTTGTTACCCCATCAATAAGTCCTGTATCATAACGTGACTCAATCTCTTCTATGTTTGCGGTGTCTAAAAAGAATCTCATTTGTTTTTTTGATGTTGTGGTAAGTATAGTACATTACCTGAAATTGTCACTCTTCCAGCATCATTTGATCTGGGAACCTCATGATAAGAGTGACCCTTGAATATTGTCAACCTACCATTCTTAGGTTCTACTGGTTGACCTTCTATTACTAAAGGAGAACAACCATCTGGTTGATCAACGTAATAGGCAAACGCTAATGCATGAGGATAATGAGAATGTTTAATAAGATTCTCATTAGGGTTGAACATCAAACCCCAACACATATCAATTTTAAAATCACCCTCAGTAGGATCTGGTGATGATGATTTAGTCTGAGTAAGGAATCTTTTAAAAACCTCTGGTATAAGAGATTCTATCCATGTCAACCAATCATTCACCTCTGATATATGTCTAGACCTTAGTATAGCATAATCATCTGTCTTCCTTGTTCCACCTGATACAAATCCTCCAAAAGGATCAATAGAATCCGCAATTACTTTATTTAAAACTCTATTGACTCTTTGATAATCTGGATAATCAAAACATTGAAATAGTAATTCATCTATCTCATTGTTTGAATCATACATGGGGAGGTGTGTAAAATTAGGAGTAGTCATCCTCTGGATCACAATGGATAAAACCTACGATTTTGGATTTACTATCACGATTCCTATAACCAATGTCAGCAACGACATCCATTACATTAAGGATATCCTTAACAGGTGTTCCCTCTGGTAATCTGGTCATAACAAAATCAAATGCAGGGAAGAATTCATCCGCAGCATCCGTAAGTTCTTCCATATTTAGAGGTACTTTATCCATTGTCAGTTTTAGGTGTGTTATTATGAAGATTTTCTAGTGCTTTGAGAACTTCTGGAGTCTCTTCCCATTCCCATACATTTGTATGCTTAGGGTTCTTCTTCTCTTGTGTGAAGGTTCGTTTTGCCATAGATTGTTTTCTACTAATATAGATTATATCATAATACTAATTGTCCAGCAACATAATCCGCTACGTTGTTATAAGTCTCACACCCAGCATGTGCCATGTCTCTACCATAATCCACTTGTGGTATGTACTCTGCACCTATCTGGTTATCCCTAAAGAGAGTAAAGTCAGCATATGGTGTATCATGACATAACTGTTGAGCAATCTGTCTACACAAATGAGAAGTTATCTCACCATGACTCTTATTATATCTCCATGCTAATCCCATACCAGCATCATCCTCTAACCAATTACCACAATGAGTTACTTCATCAGAATAGTATGGTGCTCTACCAGATCCAGACCATCCAATCACAACACCCTTGGGTTTATACTGTGCCAATAGACATGAGAGATTATGTATTGTAAATGTTGGTGAAGATCCAGGTACACCCATGTTAATTACAGGGTGACCTATCATATCCTCTAATTTATGTGATATTGTCTCATCCTCAGCAACACCAACACCATACACATAAGAACAACCTAACAAAATTATAGAATTTTTCCAATGAATATCAGTCCATTCCTTTGTACGATAACCATCAGAGTTAACATGATATTCTATCCTCTTAGTTGCATACTTCCATTCAGGTGTATAGTTCTTCTTAGCACGTTCTTTAGTGTCTTGATCAAACCAATCAACAGTATCAGGTCTGTCCTGAATACTAAAGAACTTTATAAATGGATGCTTAAGTTTAAAGAGATTATACTCTCTCGTGTAGTCTCTCATAATAAGTTACAGGTAATGTTGGATCTGGTTTAGTATATACATCACGATTAGCAGGACACATTGAACAAAATGATTCATCTTCTCTATTTAAAAACTCTTCAAGTTCTTCATCAGTACAGTCCACATCTAATGATTGATACTTTAAGTATGGATTCCACTTATCAGATAAATTATACTTCTCTGCTTGCATTGGTAAGTATGCTAATGCTGGACATTTCCACAGTTTACCCTCATGCAACTGCATGGCATACTTTGATATGCATACCTCCCAACTCTTCCTAGAATTATTATCCTCGTATGGCATCATTCTATCACCAAATCCTTTATATTGTCTAACCCACTCCTTATTGGTGAAGTCCCAGAACTCTACCCACACACCAAGATCATGCTTCCACTTCTTAGCAAGTTTGTACCCACGCTTAAACTTCTTAATATAATTTGGATGCTCTGTACTATGAATTGATACCGCTAGAGTAGCACCAGTTGCTACAAGCATCTGTGGTAATCTAGGTTGTAAATGTAATCCAGTTGCATTAGTTATTACATCTATACCAGTGGAAGGGTCAGGGAACATTGCCCTAACCATATAAACAATATCAGGTAGATTTTTATTTAATGTTGGTTCTCCACCAAGTATAGTAAATGTCTTTGGTTTTATTCTTCTACTCCATCCATATAACCATTCCTCACAATCATCCAAAGATAGATTACCACTATGACCATGATTGGAATAGTGTGAACATCCTTCACAAGTAAAATTACATGCATGTGTAACATGCAATTCTAACTGCTCAATGTCAATCATTTATGGTCTATCATGTAATCATGACTCACATAATTAAAATTAATTACTAGTCTACGATCTGTTTTTGTACATGTTGTTCCAGTATGCCTAGTTCCACATGGAAACATACAAAATCTATTTGCTACACTCTCACACTTTGTACCATCTTCAAATTTAGTATATCCATCAGTAGTATTAATAGAATATATTGCTGTAGTCAATGTATGTGGAAAATCACAATGATACCCATCTTCAAATACCATTAATTCCTCTGTTCTCATCATACAATTTGCTTTGATTCTAGCAATAGAAGACATATTTGCTCTCATGATAAGAGGTTTTAGTAACTCATATGCTTTTGGAACTCTCACCTCAAACATTGAATGTATAAATGATGCAAAATGCCAGTGTCCATCACCTATCTGTGCGATTCCATCCACAAAATTCCAATTACAAGAACCCTCAATAGTTCCATCATCCATCTCACCCATAAAATATGCACGAATTTGTTCATGCTCCTCAGGTTTCAAATAATTATCAATTACTTTAATCATTTATGTACTCCGTTTCTCTCAACATATCTAATGCTTCATTGTAAGTTGTATCAAGTAACTGCATGCAAATTGCTGTTCTCCTTATTGGTCCTCTCTCTGAAGGTATGAGTGCATGTGGATGAGATACATTCAATAAGTATGCATCACCCTCATGTGCCATAAACCTACAAGACTTCTTTAGATACTTATCATGGAATATAGCACCATCAGTTTGATTCTTAATCTGAACAGTCTCAACATCATCTCTAGGATGATAGAATTGAGTAAACATCCTATCAGTTCTGATATAGAAGTTTATGATTGCTTCAATACCACTATCAGTATGTGCAGGTATCTTATGATTTACTTCCATTAAAGAAAATGTACACCTATCTCTATATCTTGAAGGAATTACCTGTAATAAATGATCCTCTTTAAGTCTTACATATGAATACTTTATCCCAGCAAATCCTATTGGTGTGTCAATACCATACTCTATCTTCTTACCAGTTTTGGTAAGTGAATCTACTGTAAATGTCTCATTCAATTGTTTAAACATTTTCTTCTGGGAATACGTCGTGGTTTTGGAATCCAAGATCAATTAAGATCTCTTCTATAGTACCAGATATAACATCCTTATAATGTTGATCATCTCTAAGTTTGTTGTACTTTGCTGCTTCATTTATAGTCTCCATAATATCTGGTCTGGTTTTCAACCAATCCAACTCATCACCAGTTAATTTAGATATGTCTCTATCCTTAATCTTATTAAGAACATTTATCTGTAATATCCTTTCAAAACTACTGGGCATTTCTCTTTTTATAGTATTCTAACTTAAGTGGACTAACAAAGTCAACAACTATAACACACCTATAATAGTTTTGAGCAATTACTGGTTCTGGGTTAACTGGTTGATGATTAATATATGAATGATGTATCAACAGAGAATTCTCATCACCTGGAATTATTATCTCTCTATCATCATTCTCTATTAAGGTTCCATATATCCTAGATGGATTCTTAAGATAATATATCATCCCAAGATCGAAGAACTCATGCTTATGAGTATTTCCGTAATTTATGTATAACTGACCATCATATAACTTCTGTGTTACTCCCTTCATTCTCTTTGCCCAACACGAAGCAACATGGAGTTTCTTTATACTCTCATCACCTACTAATTCTGAATATGAATACAAATGCTTCTTAATTAATTTGAAGAAGTACCTCCATGATTGCATATGCATTAACTTCCTATTTACCAGATAGTTAGTAACTTCGGTACATCTATCCCACTTATCCTCATGCTGATCTAATTCGTGCTCAACCTCCTTTATTAAGTTATTCCTATCATAAGAACTTAATAAATTATATGCTCTATAAATCTTCTTATCACAAAAGTCAAAGTGCTCTACAGATCTAGGATCATCATGTAATAGTGGTTCCCAATCAGGTTTCATATTTTCTCTTCCAATAGGAGACTGGTAACAATGGATCTTCTGGTTTAAACTTCTCCACATTAGCAGGACACATGTTACAATATATCTCTGACTTACGCAAGAAGAACTTCCTAATATCTTCTCTTGTAGCAGATTTATCAAGTGGCATATATTTTAAATATAAATCCCATTTATCTGATAAATTATACTTCTCTGCCTGTAACGGTAGATATGTTAAACCAGGACATTTCCATAGTTTACCTTGATATAATTGAACACACAACTTTGACACACAATTCTTCCAACTGGATACTGGATCTCCATCCTCATAAGGTTCCATCTTATCACCAAATCCTTTATACTGTCTTTGCCAATGAACAATAGATGGTCTTAACTCTACCCTAACACCTTTCTTAATCCAATCCTGCATCAATTTGTATACAGGTTTAAACTTATCAACATACACAGGATCAGTTTGACTATGAACAGATACACCGATAACTGTTCCTGTCTCTATCAATTGCTTCCATAAGTCTGGATGTTTATGTAAAAAGAATCCATTACTAACAATTTCAATATCTGTGTGAGCAAACTTCTCTCTAGCAAGCATCACAAAATCACCTAACTTGGGATGAAGTGAAGGTTCACCACCCATTAAGGTAAATCTCTTAGGTATAACTTTTGTATTCCAATTACTCATCCATTCATCAGCTTCTTCTAATGATACATTACCACTATGACCCTGATTCATATAATGGGTACACCCCTCACATGTTAAATTACAAGAATGAGTGACATGTAATTGGAACTCATGAGGAACTTTAAGCATATTAGTTAATGTTCATCGAGAGTATTAATCTATCAATGTCAGATGTATTAGGTGGAACATAATGTTGTAAACTAGTCGGGAAAACAATTAAAGTTCCTTCTTCCACATCTGTTGGTATATATTCAAGTACATTACCATCTATATTATTTAAAAATGGAGCAACAAAGGTAGTGGGTTTATGATGTTCTGGATCAAACTTAATAAACAGAACAGAACTGAATCCACCAAATCCATGATTATGAACTGAATGTGCATGTGCCTTATTATATCTTTGGAACCATGCAGAATTTATTCTAATTTGTTTGTCTATACCAAATTGATTCTTGACATTAATCAGATCATCCATCAATATTGCTTCTAATAGAAAATGATACTGTCGATTAGTACCATAATCACTCATCTGCTCACCTTCTACCATATTATCTTTATGTCTATCATGTATCTTTAATATTGCTTCTCTCTTAGTATCCCAGTCTGATATCTTACCTTTAGAAAAAGGTATAGCAAACTTCTTTAAATATGGACCACTATAATCATCAGTTAACATGACATTTCATTCAAATAGTTTATCACGCTCTTCCTTGCTCTCTTTAACTCCAGCATATCTATTCCCTCCGCTTCTGCCTTGGAGCGAAGTTTACCAGTGATCTCTTCACTTAAAATAAAATCAAGTATTAATTGAGATGCTTTAGACATTATAAAAAGTATACTTTAAAAATAGTTCTTCACCCATTTTAATTGGTTTAATGGTCTTCATAAAATACTTATCATTCTCTAACCATTTTACACAGTTGGGAGTATCACTATGATTTATAAAACCACCCAAAGGTGTTCTAAAGATCACATCATTAATAATTAAATGACTCATACCAAGTGCAAAATCTGCTGGTATATCCATCTTAGCAAAAAGACCTTGACCTGCTACAGGACTATCTTTAACATGCAAAACTGGTGGGAGAGCTATGTACATTATTTCTTCTTGTTATCATTTAATAATGATATGAGTACCCATAACCATATTAATCCTACTAGTAATGTAAGTAATTCAAATATTTGGGTGGGAATCATTATCCTTTCCTTAATTCGTAAACATATTCTAATACCCTTTGCCTAACATCCATCAACTCATTAAAACATTTTTGATTATGAGCACATGCTCTTAAGGAGGTGTCAGGTTTATGTATTGATTCTATATAAAGATCTAAAGCACGTTGGTACTTTTCATCTCTAGATTCATCATCAACGATTGAGTTTTGATCCTTCATAATTTTAATTTAAGTCCACCGACAAGGATTTGTTTAGAGTCAGAAAATCTAGCAGAATGTTCAGTGTCGGCACTAAACACTAGAATTTTATTCTTCTCAGGTGCAATATGATGCTCAGAATCTTCGTAATGTAAAACTGTTGCACCATCCTTACATGTGTTAAGGTATAGTATAAAACTATAATCCTCATTATGTTCATGACTATGGCGAGACATATACCCACCAGCATCATAACTTATCATATGTAGGTAATGATAACTCAACCTCTTGTTGGTTACCGCTTCAACTATGTCTTTTAAATACGCAATGTATTCATCAAACATAGGATCTTTTACCACACCTAGAATGTTAGTAGTTGCGAAACAATCTTCTGAGAGAGAACTATGTGTCTCATCCCTATGAAAATCACTCCTCATTACAAAATACTTTAACCATTTGATAAAATACTCTGTAATATTCCTCTCACATTCTAGTACAATATGCATCAGAGATCAAGTGCTGCTTTATACTCCTCATCATCAAAAACTGATTTATACTGTTTAATGAGTGTATCTCTCATATCATGATATGGTGTGATATCAGTATCCAATTCATCACCAAGATTAAATGAATCTACCTGCTGAATTGCTTTATGTGCAGCAGATATCATAATGATTAATCCCATGCGATCAACTGTGATTTGAACTAATGTATCTTTAGGCAAATTTGCCGTTAGATTCATTACACCTTCTACTTCTTCAGTCATGATACAATTCTCCAATCATGGTCTCCATTTTTATTTAACCAAAAGTAATGGTCTTTATTTAGAGACTCTAAGTAATACTGTTCATCGTTAACTTCTTTTACTCTACATGAATGGAATTTATCCATTTTATGTTCAAAATCATACTTTGCTTCATCACTCGTAGGAGAGACACAAATGAACTTGGTTTTGGTTTTCATGGTAGGATTACAGTTCCTTGTTTAGGTTGTTTACGATGCTTTGCTATAAAGTTGCGAGCAGATTTTTCATTCCTGCAAACTTTTAACATCTCACCCTCATGTACAATCATGAGTTGAGTCATACTGCCAGCATGAGGGACAGCATAATAACCATCTCTGGTTGCAAAACCCATCTTGGTATCTTTATAGAAATTGTAGATGGAG
>MDSV01002844.1_pt1 | contig 14724 bp, 15 predicted proteins | sample 810851 | NCBI WGS metagenome assembly MDSV01 (sample SAMN05326640, study PRJNA326480) | marine metagenome | isolation source: seawater | place: Atlantic Ocean: North East | collected 2012 | reverse complement strand
TTTCTTTCATTATTGTGTTTTTCTATCAAAACAGTTAATCTTTTTGCATCATCAATATCTTTTTCAATTAATAATTCAACTGCTTTTCTTGCATGAAAAATTCTTCCCGCAGCATTTATTCTTGGTGCTATTCCAAAAATAAGATCTGAAGTTGATAATTTAGTGTTTTTAAATGAGCTTGACAGGGCTTTTACTCCAATTGACGGAGATTGATTTATTTTTTGTAATCCATAAAAAGCTAAAATTCTATTTTCGTCATTTAATGGAACAATATCAGCAACTATACTAATAGCAACAAACTCTAAATATTTTGCAATTTCATCAAAACTTATGTTTTTATTAATTGAAAAAGCATGAATTAACTTAAAACCAACACCACATCCAGACAATTCTTTATATGGATATGTACATTTTTTTTGTTTTGGATTTAGAATTGCTGTTGCATTTGGGAGTACTGCAGATGGGTTGTGATGATCACATATTATAACGTCAATTTCATGTTTGTTTGCATATTGAACTTGTTGAACAGCATTAATACCACAGTCTAAAGTAATAATTAATTTTACATCTTTTGATTTTGCATAATCAATTCCTTTTAATGAAAGACCATACCCTTCATTATATCTACAAGGAATATACCAGTCTATAAAATCATGTTGATTTCTTAAAAATAAAACCAGCATAGCTACTGAAGTCGTACCATCAACATCATAATCTCCATAAATTAAAATTTTTTCGTTTTTACTTATTGCGCTATTTATTCTGTCTATTGCCAGTCTCATGTCCTTCATTAAAAAAGGGTCATGAATGTCATTTATTTTTGGTCTAAAAAATAATTTTGCTTCATCATAATTTGTTATTCCACGAAGAATTAATAGTTTGGAAATTATATAGCTTACATTTAATGATTTTGATAAATCCTCAATCTTTTTGCTTTCAACTTCCTCTACAACCCATTCTGTTTTCATTTTTTTTGCATTACTTTAGTTTGTATTATTATTGAATATTTGTGTACCAAAGCAAAAAACTCAGAAATCATTTCTTCATCTAATTCCATAGCTGAAGCAATTCGCTTACGTGATTTTAAAATTTCAAACCACCTTTCTAATTGAAAAATCGTTAATTCATTTTCAATTTTAAACTTTCCTATTTTTTCAACAACACATTTTCTTTTACTTAACAATTCTATAATTTCTTCATCAAAAACATCTATTTTATTTCTTAGTTCTAATAATTGTAACTTAAACTCTTTGTTTCTTAAGCTTGCATTTCTGATAATCAATTTATTAACTATTTGACTTAATTTTTTTGGCTTTACTTGCTGATCTGGATCGCTTAAAGCATTATTTGGATTGTTGTGTGTTTCTATCATTAGGCCATCAAAGTTTAGATCCATTGCTGTTTGAGAAACAGTTGGAATTAAAGCTCTTTTACCTGTGATATGTGATGGATCACATATTATTGGGATGTTTTTTGAAATCTCTCGTAATCTAATTGGCACTTCCCATTTTGGATCATTTCTAAACGTTAACTTATCATAGCTATAGAATCCTCTATGTATTGCCGCAATTTTTGAAACACCAACTTTATTTAGCCTTTCAATAGCACCAATCCATAAGCCTAAATCTGGGTGAATTGGGTTTTTAACTAAAATAGGAATATTAACTCCTTTTAAAGAGTTTGCAATTTCTTGAACATAAAATGGATTTACTGTTGTTCTTGCTCCAATCCATAAAACATCTATATTTTTCTTTAAACATAGTTCCACATGCTTTGGAGTTGCAACCTCTGTTGCAACCAACATTGAAGTTTCTTGTTTAACTTTTTCTAACCAAACCAGTCCTTTTTCTCCAATTCCTTCAAAAGAGTTAGGACTTGTCCTTGGCTTCCATATACCAGCTCTAAAAATATCTGCTACACCTTTAATTGAATTAGCTATATCTAAAACCTGTTCTTGTGATTCAGCACTGCATGGTCCTGCAATTAAAAAAGGTTTTTTATTTATCCACTTTTGATTTTTCATTTTTTTCCGCTTACAATAATAACAAGCTCTCCTTTTATTTTTCCCTTTGAAAAGTACAATATCACTTCATCAATTCTGCCTCTAATATTTTCTTCATAAATTTTTGAAATTTCTCTAGAAATAACAATATATCTTTGAGGTCCAAAAATTATTAAAAATTGATCTAAAGTTTTCAATATTCTATGTGGAGATTCATAAAAAATCATAGTTCTTTTTTCGTCAATAAGTTCATTTAGTCTCTTATTCCTTCCCTTTCTAGTTGGTAAGAAGCCTTCAAAGACAAATCTATCACATGCAATACCTGAATTAACTAAAGCAGGCACAAATGCTGTAGCTCCTGGTAAACATTCAACTTGAATCTTTTGTTTTATACATTCTCGTACTAGCAAAAAGCCAGGGTCAGAAATGCTTGGTGTCCCTGCATCAGAAACTAGAGCGAAGACTTCTCCTTTTTTTATCTTTTTAATAATTTGAGCGTAAATCTTATGTTCGTTAAAACTATGATAAGCAATTGTTTTTTTGTTGAAACTATAGTGATTAAACAATTTTTTTGTTATTCTCGTATCTTCTACTAAAACTATATCAACCTCCTTTAAGATGCGAAGCGCTCTAAAAGTTATATCTTCTAAATTACCGATTGGTGTTGGAACTAAAAATAATTTACTCATTTTACAAATCTATATAAATAGTGGATAAAACTTAAAACTTGGAGAAAATCTTATTGTCGGAGCTGGAAAGTGAATATAATCAATCCAATATATCAGTTTTTTTAGAATTGGGTTATTACATTTTCTAAATAATTTTGAAATGTTATAGTCTACCGCCAAGTACCACTCATTTTGCCCTCCTATTTTTTGTCCTTCATTATTTATTTTTTGACTATCATCTAAACCAAAGCCTACCGCTATATTCATCCAACTAGGTAAAATTGAATTTTTAAGATATTTGTTAATATCAATGGTCATCCAATAAGTTTGGTTTGGATAGTCATCCTGCCAATACATATTAGTTACTCTATTTCCTTTTTCTTTTTCTAATTTTAAATAAGTATCTGTATGTCTGTAATATGAAAACTTAAAGTTAATAGGATTTAGAAAAGAGTTATAATGTTTAATTATAGGCCAAAAAGAACCTAGTGTACCACATCCTAAATCCCATTTACTAAAACCCCAATATGGTGCATAAGCATCTTTTAATTCTATTCCTAATTGTAAAATTGATCCAAAACAAGCTCCAAAAAGCAAAGATTTTTTATGATTAACGCCTACCCAACTTAACGATGATGAAAATATCTCAGAGGCATGTAATCCTCCAAGAAAATGGCCTGCTTTATCTACATTTAATGCATATCTTAAGTCAGGTCCGTTATCAAAATGAAAGTTACTTTCCTGTTCAGACCACCAGTTTTTTTTTGCATATAAATAGGACGCTGTTAGCCCAACGCTTACTCCTGCACTTACAATAATTATTCGTTTTTTGTCTAATTTATACGAGCTGTATAAAAACTCATTATTTGCTAATGTAGAAAAAGAAAAAAAATAGCAAATCGTGAAAATAAACAATCCTTTAAAACTCATTGAAATGATATTGGTTTTTATACTTTTGTTAGCAAACATAATTAAAAGAGATATAATTAGTTGATATTTTAGAATTGTATATGCAAAATAATATTAATGGCATAGAAGTTGTTTGCGGATCCATGTTTTCAGGAAAAACTGAAGAATTGTTAAAACGATTATACAGAGCTCAACTAGCCAAATTAAATGTTGTAGTTTTTAAACCAATTGTTGACTCAAGATATGATAAAAATAATATTGTTTCTCATAATAAAAACAAGATGAATTGTGTAGCAATTCAAAATGCAGAGGAAATTTTTTCTTACATTAAAAATATTGATGTTATTGGAATTGATGAAGCTCAATTTTTTGATGTTAATTTGATTAATGTTTGTAATATAGTAGCAAATAAAGGTAAGCGAGTTATTATTGCTGGTTTAGACATGGATTTTTTAGGCGCTCCTTTTGGTATAATGCCAACTCTTTTAGCAATTGCTGACAGGATTACAAAATTAAATGCAATATGCTTTGAATGTGGTGATTTGGCAAATTATTCATTTAGGAAAAATAACAAGAAAAAGTTAATAGAAATAGGAGACACTAAAGAATATCAAGCATTATGTAGGATATGTTTTCAAAAAAAAACATCAAAAAATGCATAACTACAACGAAACAATATTATATGTAGACTTAAATAAGTTAAAGCACAATTTCAATTTTTTTAAATCTAAACTGCGTAAATCAACAAAAATTATTTGTGTTGTAAAGGCATATGCGTATGGCCATGGAGATATTAGGATTTCTAAAGCCCTTGAAAAATTAAATATCTACGGTTTATGGGTAACTGACTTTGAAGAAGGAGTTGTTTTAAGAAAGTCAGGCGTTCATTCAAGAATAATAGTTGCAAATCCTGGCATAAAAAGTTATGAGCAAATTCTAAAATATAATCTTGATATAGTTATTTATAATAAAACTCTACTGGACCTTTATTGTTCAAAAAAAAAACCTGTTAATATTCATGTAAAACTTAATACTGGCATGAATCGATATGGTTTTAATTCTCACGAAATAACTAGCGTTTGTGAAAAATTAAATAGTTCTCCTCATCTAAATGTGCTTTCAGTATGCTCACATTTAGCCTGTGCTGACAAAAAAGACCTTAAAGATTTCACATTAAATCAGTTAAAAAAATTTTCATCTATTTCTAAAGTTTTCGAAAAAAAGATAAACAAAAAACTATTAAAACACATACTTAATTCAAGCGGTGTTCTTAACTATTCAAAATTTCAAATGGATATGGTGAGAATTGGTATAGGTCTATATGGTAGTATGAAAAATGAAAATTTATTACCAATCAGTTCGTTAAGCAGTGTTATAACCCAAACTAGAATAATTGAAAAAGGGGATTTTGTAGGCTACGGCTTTAGTTTTTGTGCTAACAAAAAAATGCAAATTTCAATTGTACCAGTTGGGTATGCTGATGGATTAAATCGAAAATTAAGTAATGGTGTAGGAAGAGTTATTATTAATGGTCGTATCTGTAAAATTATTGGAAAAATAAGTATGGGGACGTTTGTCATTGACACCTCTGAAGTTAATGTTAGCGAGGGGCAAAAAATCGAAGTGTTTGGAGATGGTTTGAGCGTCTATTCAATTGCTAGAAGCCTAAATACCATTCCTTATGAAATTTACTCTACATTAAACCGTAGAATCAAACGAATTTATCTTTGAATTTGCAACTAATAATGAGTAAAAAAACGCGAAAAATGAGACTCCAGCCTGTCTTTCTAAAAATGATTCTGTAATAAAACTCAAACCAACTAATAATAAAAAAAAGATCTCAAAATAATTTTTTGTTAAAAAAAAGTTTTTGATAGGAAAAAACAATAAAAAGGTTAATAATGAAACACCTATAATACCTACAGTAGCAAAAGTTTGTAAATATTGATTGTGATAATTATATTGTTGAGCTATATAAAACTTACTCCTATCACTCTTTTTTTCTAATAATTGCAAGGCATAATTTTGCAGAAATGTATTAGTTTTTATTCCTTCTAATTTTGCTTTTCTAGTTAACTTTTCAATTCTTTTTTTATCTTTCTTTAGAAAATTTATCTCTTTTAATAACATCTCGTTTTTTGAATTGTCATTTAAAATATACTTTTCCATTTTAGTTAATAAGTTTTTTTTCGCATCCCCTACTCCTGATCCAATTATAATGTTTTGTTTTATTACATTTAACGCTTCTCTCCAAAGGTCCTTTCTTGCAAGATCTACTTTTTCTCCAACATCTAAAATCATAGATACTTGAGATATGGTTTGTTTGTACCTATAGTTAAGTGCGCTTGGTGCACTTATAATTTGTCCTACTATGAATAAATAGATGGTTGTAATTAACAAACCTACCCAAGTTTTTTGCTTTTTATAATATTTATAAATGAAAAAGACTGAAACAAAAAAAATCATAATTAAAATCTGCATTCTTGATGCAAGCAACAAGACAAATAGCATTTGTGCTGCAATAATAACTAGAGCATATTTATTATTTTTTTTATTATTTAAATTAATATAGAACAAAACAAGTATTGAAAAACATGTAAATAAAGATTGGTATGCTGTATGCATGTTTATAGTTAAATTGGAATAATAAAAAACATTTAAATCTAATGTTGAAAAATAATTAGGTAAAGCTTTAAAAAAACAGTAAAAATTAAGAGCTAGGCTCGAATAAGCAAAGCTTAATAAAATATAATTATACTGTTTTTTTTCTTTTAATTTTATAGTACCTAAAATCAATGGTAAAATTAAAAGCGGTGATTTTAATATTAAATCTACTTTAGCAAAATCTTTTTCTAAAGACCAAAAAAAACTTAAACAATAAAAAAAATAAAATAAAACCAACACCATCAATTCTTTTTTCAGATTAACTCTTGTTATTTTTCTTAACCCATTATGAAAAAAAAGCCAATACAAAAACAATAATATTATACCAATTTTATAAATTACTATTTGTAATGATATTCCAATTGAAATAATTAATAACAGTATAAAATAAATGTTGGATGAAATGTCTTTATGTGTAAAACTCATTATTTAGTACCTGATACAATATTATCATAATCTTGTTTATCATTAAGGATCTCTATGGCCCGTTTAACATCTTTATCAAATTCTAACGAGCTTTTTATTCTTCCCTTCTGATAAGTGTATCTACTTACAATTTCTTCGGTTAAAATTTCACAAACTTTTTGCTTGTTTTTTTCAAGGTCATCTTTTTTATTTAGTTTTAATTTGTCTAACAAAGATTGGTAATCCGAAGCTATTTCTTCAAAATATTTTTCGTTCTTAGCCTTCTCTTTAAAGTCTTCAAAGCTTTCTTCTGTCCTTGTTTTATAATCATACTTTTTATCTGAAATATAGTCCTTAAAACTTAAATAATTCGTCTCATCAAATTTAAAGTTGTTTGTAATATTTTCGTGTTTATGTCTAAACTCTGTTGCAAAATCAAAAAATAATCTTTCTCTATATAATGATAATATTATATTTGAAACACTTTCTTTATCTACAATTATATCAGGATCAATTCCTCCACCGTCATATACTTTTCTTCCATTTCTAGTTCTGAATTCTGTTTTTAATGAGTCTGGAACTTTTCCAATACTACCATCATCACTACTATTATTATAATTTACTGACTGAATGCATCTACCACTTGGAATATAATATTTAGCAACTGTTAACTTTAATTGTGCGTTATAAGAAAGTTTTCTTGTTTGCTGAACCAATCCTTTACCAAAACTTCTTTGGCCTATTACAACGCCTCTGTCTAAATCTTGTATGGCTCCTGAAACAATTTCAGAAGCAGATGCTGATGCAGAGTTAATTAATACAACTAGCGGAACTTCTGTATCAAGAGGTTGATTTTTTGCAAAATATGTTTTCTCCCATGACTTTATTTTTCCTTTAGTTTTAACAACTTCTTCTCCTTTTGGAACAAATAAGTTAACCATGTCAACTGATTCATTTAATAGCCCTCCCGGATTATTTCGCAAGTCTAAAATAAGCCCTTTTAAATTTTTTTCACCTTTAAGTTTTTGAATTGCATTCTTTAAATCGTTAGAACATCCTCTAGTAAAACTTCTTAATTTAACATATCCTATTTCATCTTCTAAAAAACCTGCATATGAAACACTTTTGACAGAAACTTTTTCTCTTTTAAATGTTACATCAAAGGGGCTAGTCAATGAGCTTCTTTCAATTTTTAAGGATACATTAGTGTTAGGCTGTCCTTTTAGTATTTTACTTACTTCTTCAGTTGTTTTACCTTCAGCAGATTTTCCATTAATTTCTAAAATTTTATCACCAGCCATTAATCCCGCTTTCTGTGCAGGATATCCTTCATAAGGTTCAGAAATATAGACGTGGTTTTTCCTTTTTGTAATTATCGCTCCAATTCCTCCATATTGTCCAGTTGTCATAAATTTAAAGTCTTCTATTTCTGACTCTGGAATATAGGTTGTGTACGGATCTAATGACTTTAACATATTATCTATTCCTTCTTTCATTAGCTTGCCGGGATCAGTTTCATCTACATAAAATGTATTTAACTCTTTATATAATGTTGTAAAGATGTCAAGATGCTTAGAAATTTCAAAATACGAATCAGTAAATGATAAGCTAGAAAATGTAATAGTTACTAAAGAAATTAGTATAAATATAGTTTTGATTTTTTTTAACATAATTATCATGGTATAGGGTCATATCCTTCTCCTCCGAAAGGATGACATTTAAATATTCTTTTTAGGCTTAACCATCCTCCTTTCCAAGGCCCATATTTATCAATAGCTTTTAAAGCATAAGTAGAACATGTTGGTTTAAACCTACACCTTGGTGTAAAAAATGGAGAAATTGCTCTCTTGTAAAATAAAATAATCACTTTGAATATTTTTGAAAATAAATAATTCATATTTCTTCTATTAAACGGTTTAAAATTAATTTTATTTTTTGTTCTATTATGTTATATTCTATAATTTTTTGATTTTGAAATACAATAGCAAAATGTAATTTTATTTTTTTATTTAACAGATGGGCTTCTAAATTTTTTTTATTTGTTCTAAAAGCTTCTTTAATTCTGCGCTTTAACAAGTTTCTTTTAGTTGCTAATTTTATTTTTTTCTTTGGAATTGAAATCAATAATTTAAACGTGTCTTTTTCAGATTCCTTAACAAGCCATATGGTTTGCATAGGAAAAAAAATAAAACTTTGACCTTTATCAAATAGAAAGTCAATTTCTTTTTTGTGACTTAAAACTTTTCCTTTTTTACCCTCTTTCATAGTAAATTTATTAGGAATCTACCATTTAAAAGAACTTATCGCTTTCTTTTGTTAGCTTCTTTTATATATTGATCTAAAGCCATAGACATTGATGGGGCTTTTTTTGTTGGAGCCAAAATATCAACTCTTAATCCATTTTTTTCGACAGTGTCTTTTGTTGTTTTTCCAAATATAGCTAGTCGTGTATCTTCTTGCTTAAATTTTGGAAAATTTTCTAGTAATGATTTTACACCAGTTGGACTAAAAAAAACTAAAATATCATATTTAACATCTGAAAGATCTGAAAGGTCTGAGCAAACAACTTTATACATTTGTGCTTTAGTATATTGTAGGCCACTTTCTTCTAATGCAACATTAACTTTATTTTTTAAAACGTCTGAACAAGGAAATAAAAATTTTGATTCTGTATGTTTTTGCATTACTGGTATTAGGCTAGCTAGAGATTGTTCTCCTGTAAATATTTTTCTTTTTCTGTAAGTAATAAAGTTTTGTAAATAATGAGCTATTGCCTCTGAAACACAAAAATACTTTGTAAAGTCCGGGATTCTTAATCTTAACTTTTCCATCATTCCAAAGTAGTGATCCATGGCATTTTTTGAGGTAAAAATTACTGAGTCATGATTAAGCAATGAAATTCTTTGTTCTTTGAACTCTAACGATGTCATTTCCTCTACATGCATAAATGGAAAATAGTCAATCTTCAAATTATGTTTTTTTTGTATTGTTGCATATGGAGACTTACCTTCAGGTTTAGGTTGAGAAATCAGAACAGATTTAACTTTTTTCATTTTTATATTACTTTTTTGACATTTTAACCAATAAATAAAGATTTACCTAATATTAAAATTGGAAAAAATTCTAGAGTACAAAGATATAAAAAAATATAAAAATGTGAGACAACATACATTCTTCGGGCTATTTTCCAGAGCATATATAATTTTGCTAATACAAAAAACCCAATTACACAAAAAATGAAATACAATAATTCTGTATAAATTTCAAATGAAAAAAAACATAGAACTAATATGAGTGGCAATAGTAAAATCCCTACACTTCTATCATAGATTAATGAAAAAAATATTGCTAGCTTAGAAAAATCTTTTATCATAAATAAATAACCTAAAACTTTAATTGCAAATATTTTCGTCATATAAAAAATGAAGACTAATCCTATTGTTATTAATGATTGAAGTAGACTGATTACAGCTAACTTTTTGATTATTATTACTGAAAAAGTAAGTGTCATTATCAAAAACGATATAATATTTACTCTTTCAGTAAAAACATTATCTTCTCTCAAAAATTGATTTGCATATCTTTGTGCAAATGTTGATTTAAGTAATATTTTGGTATGCTTCCAATAAGATGATTTCAATATTGCTGATAATAAAAATGCTATTATTAATACGATGAAAAAAAAATCATCACTAATAATTATATTTTCTTGTACTTTCATAATAATCTACAAAGATATATTTTTCTTAATCTAGACATTATACTACAAATTAAAATTATAATTTTGTAAAAATGAAAAAAGATAATTTCACATCTCCAGATTATTTCAATATGGATGATCTATTAACTGATGAGCAGAAGTTAATTAGGTCAGCCACAAGAGAATGGGTGAAAAAAAACATTTCACCTATTATAGAACAGTCCTGTCAAGAAGCCAAATTTCCAATGAGTATTTTACCAGGACTAGCAGAAATTGGTGCGTTTGGCCCTTATATCCCGTCAAAATATGGTGGTGCAGAGTTAGATCAAATATCATATGGAATTATTATGCAAGAACTTGAGAGAGGAGATAGCGGTATAAGGTCTACAGCTTCAGTCCAATCATCTCTAGTAATGTACCCTATTTTTAATTACGGGAACGAAGCTCAACGCAAAAAATATCTTCCAAAATTAGCAAGCGGAGAGCTAATTGGTTGTTTTGGACTTACCGAACCTGATCATGGGTCAAATCCTGGTTCCATGACAACCTCTATTAAAGATATGGGTGATTATTTTTTACTTAATGGCTCAAAAATGTGGATTTCAAATTCCCCTTTTGCCGATATCGCTATTGTTTGGGCAAAAAATGAAGAAGAAAGGATAAAAGGATTGATTGTTGAAAGGGGTATGCCTGGATTTACAACACCTGAAACACATAACAAATGGAGTCTAAGAGCCTCTGCTACTGGAGAGCTTGTCTTTAATAATGTAAAAGTCCCTAAAGAAAATATTTTGCCCAATAAAGATGGTCTTGGGGCACCTCTAGGCTGTTTAGACTCTGCTAGATATGGCATAGCATGGGGAGCTATTGGGGCAGCTATGGACTGCTATGATACAGCCCTTAAATACGCTAAAGAACGAATTCAGTTTGAAAAACCTATTGCTTCATTTCAATTGCAACAAAAAAAACTTGCAGAAATGATTACTGAAATAACTAAAGCTCAACTATTAACATTTAGATTAGGGCAATTGAAAAACAAAAACAATGCATCCTCTGCACAAATTTCAATGTGTAAACGAAACAATGTAGATATGGCTTTAACTATTTCAAGAAATGCTCGTCAAATTTTAGGTGGTATGGGAATAACTGGAGAATACTCAATAATGAGACATATGATGAACTTAGAGTCTGTCATCACATATGAAGGAACACATGATATTCATTTACTGATAACAGGACTAGATATCACCGGGCACAACGCTTTCAAATAATTTAAAAACACACTATCTAGTCAAATATTTAAGCTTTTTTTATTGCCTTTCCAATTTTTACCAATTCATCATACCAATTTTTACCATATTTTCTAATTAAAGGTTCTTTTAAAAAGACATATAGTGGTAGTTTTATTTCTGTTCCACATGCGCAAGCTGACTTGCATATTTGAATTTTTTCATAGTTAATAGCTTCAAAATCTTCATAAGTGGTAATCCTAATTGGAAAAAGATGACAAGAGATTGGTTTTTTAAACTTAATTTTTCCATCATTATACGCACTTTCAAATGAGCACCTTACAATTCCTTTTTCTTTATATGAAAATGCACATTCTCTATTATTTACTAATGTTGTTGTTAGATCATTTTCATCATCTAAAACTGCTACACCATTTCCTTCAACTGATTTTATTCCTTTAAAAGACATATAAGGCTTAACTTGTTCCAAAGCTTCTTCAATTATTTGTTTTTCTTCAATAGTAATTGGGGCTCCAGCATCCCCTTCTACACAACAAGCTCCTTTGCATGAATTAAGGTCGCATAAAAAATACGTTTTAAAAATATCTAATGATAATATTTTTTCATCTAATTGAATCATAAAAGCAAAACTACAATAAATTGCTACTTTTGCATACATGAATAGTAATGAAGATTTATTTAAAAACGTAATAGCGCACTGTAAAGAATATGGCTTTGTCTTTCAATCTTCTGAAATTTATGATGGTCTTTCTGCAACATATGATTATGGTCCATTTGGATCTGAACTTAAAAATAATATTAAAGATTATTGGTGGAAATCAATGATAAATTTAAATGATAATATTGTTGGTATTGATAGTGCAATTTTTATGCATCCATCAGTATGGAAAGCCTCTGGACATGTTGATGCTTTTAATGACCCCCTGATTGACAATAAAGATTCTAAAAAAAGGTATAGGGCAGACATTCTTATAGAAAGTTATATTCAAAAAATTTCAAATAAAATAGAAAAGGAATGTATTAAGGCTAAAAAGAAATATGGTGCTGATTTTAATAGAGAAGTATTTATTTCAACAAATAAAAGGATTGTAGAACGACAAAAAAAAATCAATCAAATTAGTGATCAAATAAATAAATACTTAAAAAACAATGATTTAAAATCTATTAAAAAACTAATAGAAACACTTGAAATCAAATGTCCTATTTCAGGAACCTGTAATTGGACAGATGTACGTCAATTTAATTTAATGTTTAAAACAAAGATTGGTGCAAACTTAAACACATCATCTGAGCTGTATTTGAGACCTGAAACAGCTCAAGGTATTTTTGTTAATTACCTAAATGTACAAAAAACATCAAGGTTAAAGCTTCCCTTTGGAGTTGCACAAATTGGAAAAGCCTTCAGAAATGAAATTATTGCTCGACAATTTATTTTTAGAATGCGAGAGTTTGAACAAATGGAAATGCAGTTTTTTGTTAGACCAGGAGATGAAATTGATTGGTATAATTACTGGAAAAAAAATCGTATGCAATGGCATAAATCATTAAATTTAGGTGAGGAAAATTATCGTTTTCATGATCACGAAAACCTAGCTCACTATGCAAACGCCGCCACAGATATTGAGTTTAACTTTCCTTTTGGGTTTAAAGAGCTTGAAGGAATACATTCTAGAACTGATTTTGATCTAAAAGCACATCAAACAAGTTCCGGTAAAAAAATAAGTTATTTTGACAACGAAAAAAATGAAAGCTATATTCCTTACGTAATTGAAACATCGATTGGATTAGATAGGCTATTTTTAGCTATTTTATGTAATGCATATAATGAAGAAAAGTTAGAAAACAATGAAATAAGAGTTGTTCTAAAAATCCCTCCTTTTTTAGCACCAGTTAAAGTTGCAGTATTACCTCTCACAAAAAAAGATGGATTACCAGAAAAAGCACAAGAAATACTTAGCAACCTAAAATTACTTTATAATTGTAAATATGAAGAGAAAGACTCTATAGGCAAAAGATATCGAAGACAAGATGCTATTGGAACACCGTTTTGTATTACTGTTGATCATCAAACATTAAATGACAATTCTATAACATTAAGGAGTCGCGATTCAATGGAGCAACAAAGAGTTCAAATAGATGATTTAAACTTAATTATTTCAAAAAAAACCAATTATATAGATGCCATAAAATCTATAAATAAATAGTCTACTTTTTTCTTGCTTATTACGTGATTATTATATTCTTTTCTATCTTTTAAAATCTAAAATAAGTGCTACTAAGGATAACAATAACAAATTACCAAAACCAAAATGACTATATTTTAATAATAGTTAAATAATTTTAAAAGACCGTTATTGCATCAGAAAAAATGAATAGCAAAAAACTATCTCAAACTGATATAGATTCCTATTTAGCATATTTTCTAACTTTTTTAATTTCGTATTAGACAATCACTAAAATCAGTTAACATATGCAACAAAAGCCCAATTCCAATAATATTTAAAGGCCTTTGTAAAAAGGCCATTATCAAATATACGAATATAGCATAATACGAATGTAGAGGGTGAAAATTGATGCTACATCTATCTGCCTGATAAATTGGATCAGCAAGTAAATGGTCTAAGTCAACTATCATAGTTAGAATCATAATCAAATATACTTTCTTCCAATCCTTCCTAAAAAACATAAATGCAATTAGTAAAGGAAGAAAAAAATGCAAAGAATAATGAATAAATATAAACGTCATTTTTTTAAATATTATTTGATTACGAATATAAAAAAACCCATCAATTTAGGTGGGCTTTTGGTTAACACTTCACCTGAAATCTTAAATTTTAAGTTGATGTAGAAATATTTGGTTTAACTAGCGTTTTTTTTGCTGATATTTTATTAAAAACTGCATCAACTGGGGGGCTTATTTTTTGTACTTCAACAGTTACTTTTAAAACGTTTTTTTCTTTTATGATTTTTTCCGCTATTCTTGCTGTTGGAGTTTCAATCATGTTTGATCGAATTAACATTTGTTCATTAACAATATTTATTACCCTAACATAATCTAGTGTATCTGTTAAATTATCTGTTTCTTCAACAATTTCTGTGTTGACATCAATCCAAACACTAACACAA
>MDSV01093480.1_pt1 | contig 14727 bp, 7 predicted proteins | sample 810851 | NCBI WGS metagenome assembly MDSV01 (sample SAMN05326640, study PRJNA326480) | marine metagenome | isolation source: seawater | place: Atlantic Ocean: North East | collected 2012 | reverse complement strand
TGATGTTGAAGGGGGAGAAGAAGAAGACCCAAAATAAGTATTACTTATAGTGATATCTTAGAAAGATGGCCTGCTGTAGAGGCAGACTTTCATAGGTTTTTTAACTTAGCCCCATTAGACTTATCTTGGAGACTTTTTAAGAATTTAATATTCAGTCTTGTATCTGAAGAATCCTCGTTTTATGCACCCTATCTGAAAGAGTTATATGAGGAACTTAGAGAAGAAAGTAAACAAGAACCAGAAACACCCAAAGTACAAATATCTTTGGAGGATGCAATGAAAGATTTAGGTTTAGATGGCTAGCGGTATTACACAAGTTATTGATTTCGTCCCTAGAATATTTGGGGATAAACTTGCTAGTGATACTGTAGCATTAGCTTCGAAAGTTACTAGCTCAATAGCAAAACCAATGAACGCTGCGGTAAATGCTGCTGGTTTATCAGTACTTGCTGGTGTAGCTGTAGCACTTACAGCAGGTTCAGCAGCAGCAATAGAATTTGAAGATGCTTTTGCAATGGTTAAAAAAACTATGGCTGATGTTAAAGACCCAGAAGTATTTGATAAGATAGCTGATGATTTACAAAGTCTTGCTACTCAAATACCTATAACTTCTACTGAACTTGCTGGAGTTGCCTCTGTAGCTGGACAGTTAGGAGTTGCAGCAGATGATATTGCCGTATTCACAGAAGTAACAGCAAAATTAGGCGTTGCAACAAATATGACTAGTACTCAAGCAGCAACTGGTTTGGCAAGATTTTTAAATGTTACTGGTAATACAACTGATACAGTTGGTAAATTTGGTTCAGTACTTGTACAACTTGGTAATAATGTAGCCGCAACAGAATCGGAAATATTACTATTAGCACAAAACTTTGGTGCTACTGGTAATGTAGCTGGTTTATCAGCAGAAGATATTTTAGCCTTTTCAGCAGCAACTAGAGAAGCGGGTGTACAAGCAGCAGCAGGTGCAACAGCACTAGGTAAATTATTTATGAATGTAAGCAATGCTGTAAAAGAATCTGATACAGAAAAACTTCGTACATTATCTAACTTGATTGGTGGAGATTTTGCCACTGCATTTGAACAAGATGGTGCATTAGCTGTTCAACAGTTTTTAGAAGGTTTATCTGAACTAGCTGCTAGTGGTGAATCTGTAACTCCTGTTCTACAAACATTAGGTTTAAATAATGTAAGAACATCTAGAGCTGTATTATCACTAGCAAATAATAATAAGGGTTTAGCTGATGCAATTCAATTAGCGAGAGTTGAAGCAGCTACAAGTAATGCTCTAAATGCAGAAGTTGCTACAAGAATGGATACTGTTTCTTCAAAAGTTCAATTATTAAAATCCTCATTCAATGCTTTATTAATTCCTCTTGGAGAAGTATTTCTTCCAATTTTTAAAGCCATACTAGATGTTGCTATAAATGTTGTAAATGGATTTTTGGGATTACAAAGAGTTTTTGGTCAACTATCAGCAAGTGTTAAAGGATTACTTGGAGTCTTAGCGGGTAGCACAGGTCTTTCTACAATATTTCAATTTTTAAATAAAGGGCTTACAGCATTTAACGCTTCAGGTGGAACAACAAATGGTATTGTAACTAGAATGTTCGCTGTTTTCCAAAAAGTAGCACCAATAATTAAGAAAGCTTTAATGCCTATAACAGCCATAATACTTGCACTTAATGAGCTAGGAAAAAGAGAAAGAGAAATTAGAGAGTTCGAGACAGGTATTAAAAATATGGGTACAACTCTAGAAGAGCTTGATGCTGATGGAGAAAGTTTTGCTGAAAACTTTACAGAAGAAATTTTTGAAGGGCTTGTTGAGGGTTTACCAAAGGCTATGAAAGAAGGTGTTCAAAAAGGTGTTGACGCTGGAACTTTAACAGAACAAGGTTTAGAAGCTTCACAACAAATTGCAGACGGTTTAAGCAGAGGACTTGTAGATGATTTAAGAAATTTAGCAGATGTTGGTGACTTAGTATTTGCAAATTTTGATTCAAAACAAATTGTTGAAGACCTTAAAGCAGAGGGTTTGACAGAAGAAAGTGAGTTACTCAAGCTTGTTGAAGAGATAAATATTCAAAAGGCAAAAGGAACTAGAGAGGCTTCTGAAACTGTTGAAGAATTACAAGACCAGCTAAAAATTCATTTACAGATTATAGAAGCAGAAAAAGAAAAACTTTCTTTTGAAGAATTACTTACTGATACTTTATTAGACGTTTTAACAATTCAAGAAAGAAATGAAAGACGTACAAAAAACTTAATGTCTACTGATGCTGGTAGATTAAAACTTGCAAAAGAGCTTGCTTCAGAGCATATGGAAATTAACGCTTTGCTTGTAAAGTATGGTCATATAGCTGAAACAAGTTTTGAAAAATCTCCAATTCAAATATTGGTTGAACAAGCAGAAGAGCTAGAAAAAGCCGTAGAAAATATATTCTTAGGTCCAGAGTTAGATTTTGCAAGAAAATTTGCACTTATGGATTTAACAGAAGCTAGAGAAGAAGAATCAGAATTGATTCAAGAAGAACTAGACCTTTTGCAAGAACAAGCTGAACTCCAAGAGGAACTTTTAGATTTAACAGACACACAAGTAGAAACTGAAGAAGAATTAGTTGAACAACAAGAATTATTAAATGAAGCTTTAGAAATAGAAGAAAGATTAAGAAATGGTTTAGCTTTATCTGCTAACGACCAACTTAGAAGAGAAAAACTTCGTAAAGATAGAAGAAGAGTTGAATTAGCTGCAGCTCAAGGTTCTCTTGAGTTTGCAGATTTGGAACTAGAAGCTATTGATGAAAATATTAAAAAAATTGAAGACAGAGCTGTTACTCAAAAAGATGCAGATGATTTGAGAGCGGAAGCTCTAGAAATATCTGAAAAAGCACAAATTAGAAGACAAGAAGATATTGAAGATATAGAAAAAAGAAGAATAGAAATTGGTGAAAGACTTAAAGAATTACCTCGTGAACAATTAGAAGCACAAGAAGCAATATTAGGTGCTCAAAAAGATATTTTACAAACAAATATAGACACAATAAAAGCTATGGAACAGTTAGGAACTGTTACTGCTATACAGGCACAAAAGATGGCACAAGCTCTTGGATTACCAGCTTCAGCATTATCTGCATTAATGGGTGGTATTGCAGCTGCACAAGTCTCTATTCCTAATATTGGAGCACAATATGGTGTAAACATAGGTGCTAGTCTTAAATCTCAAAGTCAGCAATATGCAAATCAAATGAATGCAACTAGATTACTTAATCCAGTTGCAGGATATAACACTAGTGTTGGTCAATCCTCTTCAAGTAGCAATAATCAAGGTTCGCCAACTATAGTTCAACCAACAATAAATCAATATGGATTTACTGCTGGAGATGAAATGATGATGAAGAAAGCTGCAAAAGCTTTAGAAAAAGAATTAAACAAAACTAAGTATGATAGGTTAGGTGTACAGTGATATCAAATAAAACTGTAGACAATATGGTCAAGTGCGAGTCATATCTTTGTTCATACTATTTTTACCAAATGCCAGAAAGAAAATATAGATACTGTCCTGATTGTGAAAAAAAGGATATGTGTTGAAAGTCTGGATTGACCAAGATTTATGTACTGGTGATGGTCTTTGTGAAGAGATAGCCCCAGATGTTTTTGTTGGATTAGATGATGGTTTATTTTATGTTAAAGAAGGTGAAAAAATTTTTTCAAAAGAACACGGAAATGAGGAAGGAGCAAACGGTCTTGCTGTAGTTCCCAAAGGACAAGAAGAAGCTGTTATCGAATCAGCAGAAGAGTGTCCCGGCGAATGCATCATGATTGAACCATAAAATGGCAAACACTATAACAGTAGGCAGAATGACTTTTACTAGTCCTCAATCAATAGATTTTTCTTCAGTACAAACTGGTAGAAGAAACTCACTTGATAGAGAGGTATCGTTATCAGGTCAGTTTGTAGCAGACTCTGTAGCTGCAGCAAAAGTTTTAAGAGATGAACTCATTTCAATGGGTAATTCTGCTTTGCTTTTACCTTTTACTTATACAGGTGATGATAAGTTTGAAGGTTATTGTGAATTAGATGGGGTAAATGTAAATTCAAATAAATTAGCCACAGGCCTTTTTGAATATAGTTTTACACTAATTGTAAAAGGTAGAGTATCCGAGATGTTATTTGAAAGTAACATGTCTGGTTCTTTATTAACAAATAGTCATTCTGTAACTACAGGAAGTACAGTATATGCACCTTGGCATGCAGTTCCTGTAAATACATTTAACTACAATCACGAAAAAGCTCCTACTGATGCAGTAAGAGCAACATCCGAAGGTAATGTTGTATTTTTCTATGACCCAGATATAAGAGATGCTGCTGCACAGTGGTTGGTGAATCCAGCAGATTATTACAAAGGTGCTTGTAGAGTAATTATAAATAATACAACTAGAACAGGTTATTTGTCTGAAAATACACCAACAGGTGTTACATTATCAAATGGGATTATACAATTAACTTCTGGTGCAAATACAGACCAATCAAGATTTACAATTAAATTTTATGACAACGGAAGCTTTGTAAGCGAAAGAACCATAGCTATAACATCTGGTTCATCTGGAACAGAATATAAGCTATGGCAAACCGCACAAATAGTAAGAAATGAACCACATGAATGTGTTGTTCGATTTGCTACCTATTCAGATACTAATGGAGATGGGCGTCTCATAGTTGATGCCACCGTCAAAAGAGGGGCTCATCACATTGGTCTAAATATTAGTCAAGGTCCTACTGCAGATAGAGCAGCAAACTCAAGAGTAAATTTAGACGTTGTAAGTGGTGGAGGTACATTTACAACTGGAACTGGATATATAGTTGAGAATGCAATTGATAATGCAGGACAAAAATTTCTTATGGGTAGTCCTCAAGGTTTTACAGCTGATACATCAAATAAGTTAATTCATCTTACAAATCCACAATTTAAAACATTTATTGGTTATGTTTACAATGCAAGCAATCCAGCATCGATAGATACTGCTGATGCTGTAAGAGACCAATATTTAGAAAGTATGTTTGAGAACGTTAGATTAGTTAGGGCATAATGGCTGTTACAGAAAGACACATGGGAACGGGTAACTTTACTGTATCCTTTAATCAAGAATTTACACCAACAGAAATAGTAGAGTCAATACAAGAATGGGGACATATTGTAATTACCCCACAAGAAATAGACACAACAACTCTTACTGATGCAGAAATAAAAAATCTATCTATCTATACAGGAATAGTTTTAAATAGAGCATTAGAAGAAGGTATGGTCGAGATAAGTGGAAGGGGTCTACAGCTTTACTTAGGTGATGGTGCCGGTAAAGGTATGGTTATAGCTGAATCTAATAATATTGGAAAAGTTAGAAATTATACAGGAACAACCCTTGCAGAAACACTTTTTAACTCTACTGCACAAACCAATAAGCCGTTAGGGATAATGAGAGATGAATCTGGTAATTTACAAGCTATAACTCAAGGTACTATTACAAACCCAGCAGGCACATACACAGGAACACACTTTGTCGAGACAGCATTATCTGCTCTTAAATTTGTATCTGAAGTTTTAGATACAGAATATAGAGTAAATATGAATGGAACAATAGATGCAGGCCCAGCAGCAAATTTATTTCAAGGAGTTGGTACAGCAACACCAAACACAATAGTTGTAAAGACAGCATATGGTCAAGACCCTAATTTAGAAGGAGTTGTTCCAATCGGTTTGAGAACAGAGTTTGATGCAGCTGACTTTGTTACAAGAGTTGATTTTACAGGTGAGGTAGGTTTTTTTGATATAGCTACTGACGTGGCTGGTGAAGCAAATCTATCTTCTATACCTTACAAAGACTTACACGGTAATGCATTAAAAAGAGTTGCATTAGTTCAAGAACCAGATGTTCCTGAAGCTTTACTCAATACAAGAGCACAAACATTTTTAAATGAATTATCTAGAGTTAAAAAAGTTCTTAATTTAGACCTTGAACAATATGAAGTTTCTGGTGACTTAAAAGTTGGAGATTTTATATTTGCCTTTGACCCAGATATAGATTTTGTTGATACACAAACAGATGCGACAGCAGAATCAAGAAGTCTTTACGAAATAGCTTTTAGAGGCCAAACAATAAATCCAGTAAAAGTAAGAGTTAAAGGTATCACTTGGCCTATTTCAAATGGAATGGGTTGTTACTTTAGAGACAAAGATGGTAACTATACAGATTTATCACAATATGTAGAATACGAAACTGGTCAAGCACAAGTCGAACTAGGTGATGTTTTGCGAGGTATTGGTGATGATTTAAGATACAGTCAGTTTTCTCTTGCAAGGCAAACAGCTGGTGTATTTAGTATTCCTGATTTACCTAGTACTCCAACTTTGCAATCTGGTACTTATTTAGATGGTACAGGTATTTCGAAAGGTTTTATAAGAGTTGTAGTATCAAGACCTACAAATATTGATGGTTCTCAAATTACAGATGGTGCAAGTTATGGTGTTAGATATAAAAAACTCGGTGATGCACAATATTCATTTCAAAGTTTTCCTTACACAGGTGTTGCAACTGAGAGTTTATTAATTCAAGATTTGACAGTAGGTACAACTTATCAAGTTGGTGTAAATGTAGTAGATAAATCTGGATTCAAGAAAATGTCTGCATTTGATGGAAGTGGTGAAGATTTATATACTGACTCTTCATCTGTGAATGCAAACTTTGCAACAAATGCAAGAATAGAGATACAAAAAGATGGTCAAGCTCCATCAAAACCAAAAACTGCAACTATAGCTTCTGGACCTCTAAGAGTACAAGTTACACATAGTCTTGGTAAGGATGGAACAGATGGTAACGGTAATCCATTTGGAAACTTTACATTAGAGGGAGATATTGATTATCTTGCTGTACATGCAGTAACACAATCAGGTAATTCACAAAACTTTACTGTTGCAGAAGCTAATAAAATTGGTGAGATAAGAGTTACAGCTGGAAACTTATTACAACAGATACCAGTTATAGGAACAATTAATTTAGCTGATAGTTCTGCACATTATTTTAGATTAGTAGCAGTTGATAAATCAGGTAATGCTTCTAATCCTTCTGATGGACAATCAGCAACAGCAACTCTTATAGAAGAATCACATATTGCTGATGCAACAATAACTACTGCAAAAATTGGTACTGCACAAATAACAAATGCTTTGATAGCTGATGCAACAATTGATAATGCAAAAATTGCTAATCTAAACGCTGGCAAAATAAATGCAGGAACAATAAGTGCAGATAGAATTGGTGCTAATTCTATTTCAACATCTAAATTAAACTTCACGCCTATCAGCTCTTCTAATGTTGTTGCAAGTATTAATGCTTCAACAGAAGGTCTTGAAATTAATGCAGCAAGAGTAGATTTTTCAAATGTAGTAACTATAGGTTCTGCTTTAGATATTGGTGGCTCAGATTCAACAAGTTTTCATGTAGATAGTGATGGTAATATGTTTCTTGGTGCAGGAAGCATTGGCTCAGCTCCATTCAAAGTTACAAAAGAGGGTGCTTTGACAGCTACATCAGTTACGGCTTCTGATGTATTTGTAACAGGTATTCCTATAACACCATCACAAGTAGATTCAGCAGTAAATATGGATGCAGCCTCCACATTAACTGATAATTTAACTTTAACTGGAAGTGGCAAAATAAGAACTGCATCTAGTGGTTCAAGAATAGAAATGTTTGAATCAGCGGGTGTAGGAATAATTAATTTTTTTGCAGACGATAACGAATTAACGATGTCTATGCAAGCCGGTAATGATGAATTTCAATTAGTAGGTGGTGCTGATGATAATGTAAAATTAAGCACAGTATCGGGTAAACAATTCGAAGTAAATGCTGGACATATAAAATTAAATGCTTATGGAACTGTTAGTGGCGGTGAAATTAGACTAGGCACACCGGGTAATGTTGATGTAAAAATTGGTATTGCTGGAAACTCAAATTACAATTTTGGAAGTTCTGGTCAAGTATTACAAAGTACCGGTAATGGTATTACTTGGGCAAATACTTCAGGACACTCACATGGTAATTTAAGTTTTCCTAATGCTGGCACAGTATTATCGGACAGTAATCATAATCATAGTGGTTTAGCTGCTTCTAACCACGGTCATAATGGTTTTGCAAACTCTGGACACGGTCATAATAACTTTGCTTCAAACAATCACGACCATGATAGTAGTTACTCTGGAACAAATCATAACCACAATGCTTTTGCTAGCTCGTTTCATACTCATAACAACTTTGCAAACTCAACACACAATCACTCGAATATGGCTAATCAAACATATGTAAATAGCCAAATTTTAGCACATAGATTTGATGTTGCTCACTCTGATGAAAGATTGAAAGAGAATATTACAGAGGTATCATTAGGGCTTGACTTTATTAATAGATTGCAACCAAGAGATTTTAGTTGGAAATCATCATATTTAGATAATGAATATAGTGATGAAGTATCTGAAGATTCTAAGTATAAAACTTTTTTAAGCAACACACAGCAAGGATTTATAGCTCAAGAAGTACAAAGTGCAGTACTTGCAGAAACAGGAAGTAATTCTTCTTTTGGTGGTGTAAAAATTGGTGATGTTACAGATAGCGATAAAACATATTCAAGTGACTCAGACGATTTTGGCAGAGTTGATTACAATCAGTTCGTAGCACCATTAGTTAAAGCTGTGCAACAGTTGTCCAGTAAGATAGACTTATTAGAAGCAAGAATAGATGAATTGGAGAATCCATAATGACATATACAGATTATAAATTTATAGATACCTCTGAAAAATCTGACGAAGAAAAAATCGATGATTTGAAGTTAGATATTACAGAGTTAGAAATGATTTATTTTAAGTTAGACCAAAAAAATGATGAAGAAACTGATGAAATGAAAGATTTGGAAACATTACTTGGTGAAAAAAGGACAGAGTATGAAAATCTTGGGGGAACTTACGATTGAAGTATTCTTTGGGAGGCAAACAATTTATTGAGTTTAAAACAGATGTAAAAGGTCTAGAGCAAGTTGCACCAGTACAACCAGCCAAATATTTTCTACCTAAATGGTTTAAAGGTATGTCAGACTATATAGAGCAAGATGCAATGCATGAAAAAGGTAAGCCACATTATTTTGGTAAGAAAGGTGAAACTGCAAAAAAACATACAAGTGGGACTGTTAAGAGGTGTCCTGCAATAGTAGACCTTATAACAGAGGGTTTTATTATTCCAATGTGGTCAGATTTTTTGATACAAAGAGACATGGAAACTTTTGAGTGGGATAATAAAAATTTTCAATATGGTATTGATTTTCACAGTAAAGAACAAATAAAAGGATGGAATTTAAAAAAAACAGATTTTCCAGAAGGTATAAAATTTGTAAATCCATGGCGTATATACACACCAAAAGGTTATTCGGTAATGTTTATGACACCTACATATCAATTTGAAAAAAGATTCACTGTTTTACCCGGCATTGTAGAAACTGACTCATATCATCATGTAAATTTTCCTTCTATCTGGCACACAACTAAAGATGCTATAATAAACAGAGGTACGCCATTCATTCAAGTAATTCCTTTTAAAAGAGATGACTGGGACTACAAAACATCCCAAATGAATGAAAAAGACTTAGATAACGATGCGAGGGAAAAAACAGAACTTAGTACCAAGTTCAAAAATAGTTATAGGAGTATCGTAGGTCGATTAAATGGTTGATGTAATAAACGAGGGCGATTCTAAAGTAGAAGTAATAGATTCTGGTGCGGCAGGTGACGCACAGATTACTGCAGTTCTAAATAATGTAGAACGAGCAGATATTACTTCAACCCTTATAAGTTTTTATAATCCTTCAGACCAGATGGAAACTGGTAATGCAACTGATAATAATGCAGGTGCAGCAACTACATTTAATGGTTTTCAAGTCAATGATGCAACTTTAAGAATACAATCTGGTGCCTCTTCTGGTTCTGTTCCTCTAAGTAATTTATATATAGATGGTAAATCTATTATTTCTGACAAAACTTTATCTATTGGTACAACAGGACAAAAAGAATTAAGACTTGGTACTAACGGAACATCAAGATTTAAAATTACAGAAAGTGGCTATGTTGACTTCACAAAAATGGAAATCAATGGTCAACAAGGTACTGCTGGTCAATACATAAGAAATGCAGGAAATGGAAATATAGAATGGGCTACTCTTGCAAACAATAATGCTTTTGGAACTGTAAAAGTTGGTGCAACTAATCTTAATGCAGCAAGTGTTGGTGATATCTTTACAATAGCTGCTGGAAGCAATGTAACTCTTACCCCAGATAACTCAAACAATACTTTAACTATCGGGGCTTCACAACCAAATGTTTTTCAAAATGTTGCAGTCTCAGGACAAAGTACTATTGCAGCTGACGCAACTACAGATACTTTTACAGTTGCAGCAGGGTCTGGTATCCAAATAACAACTGATGCTTCAACAGATACTTTAACAATTACAAACACTTTATCTGTTCCAGCAGCAGCTGATGCAGTATTCAAAACTTTGGCTGTTACAGGACAAGCAAATGTTATTGCTAGTTCAGCTACAGATACTTTGAATCTTGCAGCTGGTGATGGTATGGAAATAACAACAAATGATGGTTCATCAGAAGTTTCTTTTAGAAATGAAGCATTAGAAAGACTTTCAAAAGAAGGTTTTTTAGTATTTACTAAAGCAGATGGTACATCAGACAAAATGCCATTAAGAAACTTTTTTATAAATCAAACTACAACAGAAGCCGTAAACGGTGGAGGTTCAAGCGTAGGTCAATCCACACGAGCATTGAGGATGCTAAAATCAGATGGTAGCACATTTAAATTTATGATAATGCCAGCTAATTCCAACGGAGAAAGTTTGGTATTCACCTATACAAAACAAGATGGTTCTACAGTAACCAAAGATATAACAATGGCGGCATAATATGGCAGTAAAAACACCAGTAAGAGGAGAGTTTAACGGTAGTGGTGACCTGACTGGTTTATCAGAGTTTCAAGCCTCTGATTTTATTGGTATTTCTGATGGTGGTACAGGAGCAACTACAGCTTCTGGTGCAAGGTCAAATCTTGGTCTTGTTATCGGTACAAACATACAAGCTTTCAATGCAAGACTTACTGATGTATCTGGTTTAGCTGTAACTGATGGAGGATTCATTGTTGGTGATGGTTCTAACTTTGTTTTAGAAACTGGTAATACAGCAAGAGCTTCTTTAGGATTAGCTACTTCTGATTCTCCTACATTTAACGGATTAACCTTGAATGGTAACTTGATTGTCAATGGTTCAACTACAACAATAAATAGTACAACAACTACTGTTGATGACCCGATATTTACATTAGGTGGAGATACAGCACCAAGTTCTGATGATAACAAGGACAGAGGTATTGAATTTAGATATTACAGCAGTGGTTCAGCAAAGCTAGGTTTCTTTGGTTTTGATGACAGTTCTGGTAAATTTACTTTCATACCTGACGCTACAAATACTTCAGAGGTATTTTCAGGAACAGCCGGAACAATAGTTGCAAATATAGAGGGTAATGTAACAGGAACAGTATCAAGTATTGCAAACTTTGATACAGATAATCTTAGTGAGGGTTCATCAAATCTTTATTTTACTAACGAGCGAGTTGACGATAGAGTAAACGCATTATTAGTTGATTCAGCAACATCAGGTATTGATATAACTTATGATGATGCAAGTAATCAATTAACAATAACTACCGATTTAGGTGAGATTACATCTGACCTAAATGAAAGAGTTGACGATAGGGTAGATTCTTTACTAACAGCAGGTTCAAATGTTTCATTGACATATGACGATGCTGCTGGAACTTTAACAATAGCTTCTACTGATACGAATACACAACTTACAACTGAACAAGTTCAAGACATTGTAGGAGGTATGGTAGATGGAGGAACTGAAACAAATGTAACAGTTACTTACGATGATACAAACGGAAGATTAAATTTTGTTGTAGACCAATTAACTTCAGAACAAGTCCAAGACATTATTGGACCAATGTTTTCAAGCAACACAGAAACTTTTATAGATGTAGCTTATGATGACTCTGATGGAACATTAGATTTAGTAGTTCCAGTAAAAGATGAAGATAATATGGCTAGCAATAGTGATACTCACTTAGCTACTCAACAATCAATAAAAGCTTATGTAGATTCTCAAGTACAAACCGAAGAAAGCATTGAAGACTTTGTCGGCGGAATGATTACAGGTAACACTGAAACTTTAATAACTGTTTCCTATGATGATTCCGACGGAACAATGGATTTCGTAGTCGATAACGATTTAGCTAATTACGATAACACTAACTCTGGATTTATAACTGCGACACTTACAAATGAGCAAGTTCAAGACATTGTTGGTGCAATGTTTACATCAAATACTGAAACCAATATTGCAGCAACCTATCAAGATTCTGACGGGACAATTGACTTAGTATCCACTGATACTCAATTAACTACTGAAGAGGTACAAGATATTGTAGGTGCAATGTTCAGTTCAAACACTGAAACAAATGTTACAGCTACTTATCAAGATTCAGATGGAACTATTGATTTATCTACAACTGCACAACTAAGCACAGAGGAAGTTCAAGACATAGTTGGAGCAATGTTCTCAAGTAATACTGAGACAAATATTGCAGTAACTTATGATGACAGCGATGGAACAATTGATTTAGTTTCTACTGACACTCAACTTACAGCAGAACAAGTTCAAGATATCGTAGGAGCTATGTTCAGTAGCAATACTGAAACAAATATAACAGCTACATATGAAGATAGTGATGGAACGATAGATTTAGTCGCTGACTTACTTACTGAAGAAGCTGTAGAAGATTTTGTTGCTGGACTAATAGTAGGTGGTACAAATGTAACTGCTACTTATGATGACGCAGCAGGAACTTTGACTCTTGACGCTACAGATACAAACACTCAACTTACTCAAGAACAAGTAGAAGACTTTGTTGGGGGAATGTTAGATGGTACTGAAACATTTATTACTGTAGATTATGACGATACAAATGGCAACATAGATTTTGTTGTACCTGTCAAAGATGAAGACAATATGGCTTCAGACTCTGCGTCACATCTTGCAACACAACAATCTATCAAGGCTTATGTAGATTCACAAATAACAGCAGAAGACTTAGATTTCCAAGCAGATTCTGGTGGTGCTCTTGCTATAGATTTAGATAGCGAAACACTAACATTTACTGGTGGAACAGGTATTGATACTTCTGGTTCTGGAAATACAGTTACATTTGCAATAGATTCAACAGTAGTTACAGAAAGCTCTACAGATACACTAACAAATAAAACAATAAGTTTTGAAGATAATACAGCAATAGTTGAATTTGTTGTAACAGTTTCTAATCCGGGTTCAGGTAATAAATATTATTTAGATGGAGAACTTGCAGCAAATGTACAACTAATACCCGGAATAACTTACAGATTTAATCAATCAGATAACTCAAACTCTGGACATCCACTTAGATTATCTACAACAAAGAATGGTACTCATGGTGGAGGTTCTGCATATACAACAGGTGTTACAATTGCAGGTTCAGCGGGTTCATCTGGTGGATATACACAACTAGTTGTAAATGCAGCAACTGCTGATAAATTATATTATTACTGTTCGTCACACTCAGGTATGGGTGGAGATGCTGTTATATCTGTACAAGGAAGTAGTTTTGTTGCTGGTACAGGTATATCAATATCTGGTGAAACAATATCTACAAATATTACACAATATGCAGATAGTGATGTTCAATCATATCTATCAGGAGGAACAGGTGTAACTCTTTCAGGTTCTGGTGAATTTAGTATTGGGCAGGCAGTAGCTACATCATCTAACGTTACATTCGCAGATATCGCAGCAACAGGCAATGTAACAATCACAGGTAACTTAGATGTAAATGGAACTACGACAACTATTGACACAACCAACACAACTGTTACTGACTCAATAATTGAATTAGGAAATGGTACTTCTGGTTCTCCAAGTAACGACGCAGGTATCGTAATTGAAAGAGGTTCTGCTGATAATGCATTTATAGGTTTTGACGAAAGTGCAGATAAGTTTGTTGTAGGTACAGGTTCTTTTACTGGTGCAAGTTCTGGTAACTTAACAATATCAACTGGAACATTATTAGCTAACGTTGAAGGTAATCTAACAGGAACAGCAAGCAATGCTACAACAGCTGCTGGTATTGCAGCTACTGCTGTGACAGGTCTTACAGCAGAGACTTCACAAAACAATGCTGACTTAGTAATTATTTATGATGATAGTGCTTCAGCACTTAGAAAGATGACTGTTGGTAATCTTCTTTCAAATGCAGGTGCTTTTAACAGTTGGACTCTTCAAGGTGATGCAGGGTCAAATCAAACTGTAAATGATGGTAATACTGTTGATATTGCTGGTGGTACAGGTATCACAACCACAGCTGGAGCAACAGATACACTTACAGTAGCAGTTGATTCAACAGTAATTACAGCTCAAGGTACTTATTCTGGAACTGTTCAAACTTCTAGCGACTTTGTTTTAATTTATGATGATTCAACAACAGCACTTAAGAAAATAGCAGTAAGTGATTTAATAGCTTCAGTACCAAGTGGTACTA
>MDSV01093459.1_pt1 | contig 14728 bp, 15 predicted proteins | sample 810851 | NCBI WGS metagenome assembly MDSV01 (sample SAMN05326640, study PRJNA326480) | marine metagenome | isolation source: seawater | place: Atlantic Ocean: North East | collected 2012 | reverse complement strand
ATCCATTACAGATTGTAATTTCATTGCAATAGACATATCACCAGATACTTTTAATTTACCTTGCATAAATGCAGAAGTACCATCTACCTCTCCAGATCTCATTTGTTCAAATGTTTCCATTGACATAGATAGTGTACAATCAGCATCTTGGTCTTGATCAGAAACGGTATTTGGATTAGATTTTCCATCTAAAAATATGCATCCAGCTCCTTCAAAATCAAACTTTACAGTTGCACCTAGGCCTGTATCTTTTCCTTCAATGCCTTTTTGAAACTCAGCTAATAAACTTGCTACGTCAGCCATATATATTCTCCATAATTTAATTTAGTATGACAATAAATCAATTTAGATTATATATGTCAATACGTAATTTTTTAGTAATGTTTATATGAAAAAACCGACTTTTTGGGATGTAGCAAAAAAAGAACTGATAAACAAAGATAGGTCTCTCGGAAAAATTATCCAAAATTATCCTAGAGATTTTCTTTTCTCGAAATCTGATCCTTTTTATACGCTGGCAAGGTCGATTGTTGGGCAACAAATTTCAGTTAGCGCTGCTCAAGCTGTGTGGGATCGATTTGAAAAAAAAATTAAAGTTGTCAAGCCTTCGCCTGTTTTAAAGACACACTATATGAGTTTAAAATCTTGTGGTCTATCTAGACAAAAAATTTTGTATTTAAAATCACTATCTAATGCCTTTTTAGAAAAAAAAATTCAACCTAAGAAATGGAGTTCTTTAGAAAATGAAATAATTATCGAAGAACTAACACAAATTAAAGGTGTTGGCAGATGGACAGCGGAGATGTTCTTAATCTTTAATTTATGTAGACCAGATATTTTTCCTGTAGATGATCTTGGATTGATAAAGGGCATTTGCAAATGTTATGATCTAAAATACCCTATTACCAAAGAACATGCTCTCAAAATGTCAATTAGATGGCGACCATGGAGATCTGTTGCAACTTGGTACTTTTGGCGTAGTCTAGATCCCATGCCAGTTGAATATTAGAATGAGTAAAATAAATTTTTCTTACGCTTCAAAAATTGAACATAATTTTGCGCAGAGATTAATTATTTCAACTATAGAAAACATTACTGGTAAAAAAAAATTAGAAAAAATATATAAAAATTATTTGCCAGAGAATAATGATCCAGTGAATTTTTGGCAGGATATTCTGGAATTGATGAAACTTAAAGTTACTAACAAATCAGTAAAGCCACTCTCTTTTCCAGAGAGTGGGCCTTTAATGGTAATCGCTAATCATCCTTTTGGAATTATAGATGGCTTAATATTGTGTTCCTTAATATCAAAAAAAAGGCACGACTTTAAGATAATGACTCATGAAACTCTTAAATTTCTTCCTGAACTTGAAAAATATATACTTCCAGTTGACTTTACTAGTAATAAAAAAGAGAACCAAAAAAAGAACTTAGAAACGGCAAGAAAAGCTAAAAATCACCTTCTTAACAAAGGTGTTCTAATTATATTTCCATCAGGTAGTGTATCTACTGCAAAGAGTTTGAAGTCTGAAGCTAAAGATGATCAATGGAAACTTTTTCCTGCAAAGCTAATACTACAAACTAAAACAAATATCCTACCTATTTATTTTGATGGAAAAAATGGTGCTTTATTTCACTTATTTGCATCAAAAATTAAAAATCAAACACTAAAATACTCTACTTATATACACGAGACTAAAAAGAAAATAGGCAAAGAAGTAATTATCTATACTGGGGATATAATCAAGTATCAGGAAATTTCACATTTCAATGATCGCGTAAAACTTACCAAGTATCTGCAGGAAGCTACTTATAATCTTAAAAATATATAGAATACCTATCTTAAACAATCACAATTTAGTTTATCTGTATTTATCTAGCTCTGCATTGCACATAATTTGAACTAAAGTATTAAAGTCTGTTTTAGGCTCCCACTTTAGAATTTTTTTTGCCTTTGAGGAATTACCAAATGTAGATCTTATCTCTATAGGCCTGAAAAGATTTTTTTTTATTCTTATGATAACTTTTTTACTTTTCTTATCTATTGCTCTTTCATTTAGACCATTTCCTTTCCATTCAAGATAAAACCCCAGAAACTCTGCTACTCTATTAACAAAAGTTTTAACGGTATAGTTTACTCCAGATGAAATAACAAAGTCATCAGGTTTATTTTGTTGAAGCATTTTCCACATAGCTTCAACATAGTCTAATGAATAACCCCAGTCTCTTTTCGCATAAATGTTTCCCAAAGACACGTATGATATTTTATTTAATTTTACTTTAATGAGATCTGTGACAATCTTTCTAGTCACAAAATCTTCCCCTCTTAAAGGCGAGTCATGATTGAATAATATTCCAGAGCAGCAATATAAATCATAAGCATCACGATACAGCCCCAGCATCCAATGCGCATTCAACTTTGAAATAGCGTAAGGACTAATTGGTTGGAAATTAGTTAATTCACTCTGCCTTTTAGACTTAACGTTTCCATACATTTCTGAACTAGAAGCTTGATAAAACTTAGTTTTTTTTGAAAATTGCCTTATAGCTTCTAAAATACGTATAACACCTAAGGCATTGACATTTGATGTATATACTGGGCTAGCGAATGACTTATCAACGTATGATTGAGCTGCTAAGTTATATATTTCATCGTACTTACCTTGCCTAATAACTTTATTAATATTATTTTCTTCAAGTAACTCAAATGGAACAATTTTAATTTTTTTATCAATTCCCAGAGCTTTTAATCTCCAAAGATTTCTACTTGCATTTTGCCTTTCACCACCTGTAACTTCATAATTTTTTTTATCAAGAAATCAGATAAGTATGCACCATCTTGCCCTGAAATACCTGTAATTAATGCTTTTCTTTTTTTCATTGTTGTAATATTAAAAAAATAATTTTTATATTAATATATAAATTAAAATCTAATAAATATACTCTAAAAGAGATTATTTACTTAATAAGTGAAAAAAGTGAAAAAAAAACAATATAATTTCAAGATTGTTTCGTTTTATCGATTTATACCAATTGATAATAAAAAAAAAATCAAAGAATTTTTAGATCAGCAATTAAAAAATAAAAAAATAAAAGGTACAATTTTACTATCCTACGAAGGAATTAATGGTTCGATTTCTGGTTGTGAACAAGACATTGAAGAAATAATTAAATTTATAAAAAATTTATTAAATATAAGAAAAATAAATAAAAAAAGTAATAATTCTAATTTTATTCCATTTAATAGAATGAAGGTAAGATTAAAAAAGGAAATTGTATCACTAGGAGTAAAAAATAATATTAAGAAATTAAAAAGTAACTTAGTACATCCTTCAAAATGGAATCAAATTATAAAGAAAAAGAATATAAAAATTCTGGATGTTAGAAATAAATATGAAATAGAAATAGGAAGATTTAAAAATTCCATTAACCCCTCTACAGACAATTTTAGAAAACTTCCTTTACAATTTGAAAATTTAAATATTAAAAAAAATGAAACAATCGCCATGTACTGTACTGGCGGCATACGCTGTGAGAAAGCTGGCATGTATCTGAGAGAGAAAGGCTATAAAAGAATTTTACAACTAGAAGGGGGAATTTTAAACTACTTAGACTACTTCAAAAATAAATTAAATAAAAACAAGTGGAATGGTGAATGCTTTGTATTTGATGATCGAGTAACAGTTAATAAAAAATTAAAACCAGGAAAATATATTCAATGTTACGGCTGCAGGCAGCCAATAAGTTTCAAAGATACTAAATCACCTAAATATCAAAAAGGAGTTTGTTGTCCCTATTGTTTTGACTCAAAGACAGAAAAACAAAAAAAAAATTTATTGACTAGGCAGAAACAAATTTATTTTGCTGAGAAAAAAGGAATTAATCATCCATTTAAAAAGATAATCAACTTTTAGCTTTTTTTTTGAGTGTCTTAATATTTTTTTTTATTAGGTGTATAAATTTGTCCCACTCGTCTGAGGATATAATATATCCAATACAATATTTCGAGCCACATTTACAAGCATGGTCTTTATAATCATCTTTGTCAAATGAGTAGCCATAGTCATAGGAAAGTTCATCACCTTTCTTTATATTTTTTATCGAAGAAATCCAAATTTTACCGCTATCGATATCAACTTCACAATTCGGATCGCATGAATGATTTATATATCTTGCTTTATTATAAAGAGGAGAACCATCAATATCTGTTTTATTATTTAATTCAAAAATATAAACTGATCCCATTTTAGAAGAGCCAAGATATTTTTTGATTCTATTTTCTGATCTTTTATTGCCTTCTTTTCTTGAGATTTTCTCACCAATATATTCAATAATTTTTGTACCTTTCTTGATATTTTTTGAGGCGTAGACTCCCTTACCATGTACTCTTGAGGTTTTGACTTTATATTTTGATGATGTGGACATAATAAAGATAATAACATTAATATTGAGTTAATTGAAATTAAAACGATTAAATGCATCAATTGCATTTTTGTTATTACCTAGTGATATTAAAGATTTCATTTCTTCAATTCTATCAAGTAAACCGTTTTCGTTAGAGGTGTTTATGTCAACTTCTGAAATAGACGGATTAAATGTTTTTGCTTTTGGCCCAGAGATTATTAGCTCCTCGTCAAGTTTTTCTATTGGATCAAGTCCAGTAATCTTTATTTCAATTTCTCCATTTGGATTACTTTCATTTTTAAGACTCTGGCCTGAAAGGTGTATTAGTTTAATTGCCAAATCCATGATTTTTATTGAATCTCCCATATCTAACAAATATATTTCTCCCCCTTTGGCAAACTGACTGGCTTCAAGCACCAAACTAACAGCATCTTCAATTGTGAGAAAATATCTTCGCACATCCTTATGTGTAAGTGTAATCGGACCACCATTTTCAATTTGTTCAATAAAAAGTGGTATTACTGAACCAGATGAACCAAGTACATTTCCAAATCGTACAATAGAAAATATTGTTTTACAGTTTGGTAAATTTGCTTTTTCTTTTATTATCAGTTCTCCAAGCCTTTTTGATTTTCCCATAAAGGTTGTTGGATTTACTGCTTTATCAGTCGAAATGAATAAAAACCTTTCAACATTATGTTTTGATGCACAATTTACAATATTTGCAGTACCTATGACATTATTGTTAATAGAATCAATTGGATTTTTTTCTACAAGTGCAACATGCTTATATGCCGCTGCATGAAATACTTGTACAGGCTTATATTCATAAAATATATTATCTAATCTCTTAGAATCAACTACTGATGCCAGAACAGTTACTAAGTTAATTTTTAATTCAAGATCCGAAATTAACTTTTTAAGCTCCATGTTTACTTTAAAAAGATTGTACTCAGTATTATCAAGTAATATTATTAACTTCGGGGAGGATTTTATAATCTGTTTTGCTAATTCGCTGCCAATTGAGCCGCCAGCACCACTAACTAAAATATTCTTGTTCCTTATTTCTGGATAAGTATCAGATTTAACAAATGATTTCTTTTCGATTATATCATTAATATTTATTTTTCTTAGACTAATATCTTTCTTATTGATATTTAAATTAACATCAACTAATTCTGTCTTTAACCTTAGTTTTGAAAAATGATTAATTGTTTTGGATTTATTTTCTTCAGTTAGATTTTTAATACTAATTACTGCTGAGTTCACTGAATGATTACTTACAATCTCTTCGAGTTTGTCATAAGAATATATTTTTATATTATTTAATTTTCTTCCAATCTTCTGTTTATCTTTGTCAATAAATCCGACAATATCATAAGTTCCTTTTTCTAATAAAATTTTAGATACAGAACTTCCAAGTGTGCCCGCACCATATATTATTATTTTTTGGCCCCTAGGCTTTGAAGATGGAAGGTTAATTAGAAATACAAAAAATAATCTTGAGAAAATAACAGAAATCATGAAAAAAACTGGCTGGATTATTGATAATGATCTGGGTATGCCTATTGGATTAATTAAAAATAAAATGGACGATAATATTATAACAAACAATAGAGTACTTAAAATTATATCAAATATAAAATTAACAGAAAAATATCTAGATAAAGACTGATATACTCTCAAAGAAAAGAAAAGTGGTAAAAATATAAAAACAGAAATAATAAATAATTTTATTACATTAGAATGTTGAACATCAAAGAATTCTATTCTAAGAAAAAAAGATAACCATGATATTGCGTAACATACAATTATATCAGTAAAAAGTAATATAGATATTTTAAAATATCTTGGAAGACTCAGAACTTGCTTAACTTGAAATTTATTTCTAAATAAATACAACATTTTTTTTATTTAATTAGTCTTATATTTTACAGAATTAATTTTTTTACAGCATTTACAATTGATTCACTATCTAAACCATTAATTTTTCTCAGATAATCTTGAGTGCCTACAATTGTTGAAAATTTATCTTCTATTCCAATCCTTGCAAATTTCTTAGGGATCTGATTAGTTTCTAAACAATATTCTGATACTGCACTTGCAAGTCCTCCAATAATATTATTTTCCTCAATAGTAATTATGCCCCCTGTTTGCTTGATTGCTGATTGTATTTCTTTTTTATCAATTGGTTTTACAGTGTGCAAAGATACAACTCTTGTTGAAATATTAAGCTCTTCTAAAATTTCTGATGCCTTAAGCGCTTCTCTCACAATCCCTCCAGTTGCAATAAGAGTTACATCACTGCCGTCCTTATATCTTTTTGCTCGAAATAAATTAAATTTATCAAAATTGTATTTTTGCGAATCAATATATGTTTTATCAAGACGAAGATATCCTACTCCCTTTTCATAAATTAAAGACATAATTACATTTTCAGCTTCCCAATCTGAACAAGGGGCAACAACATTTGTATTTGGCATTGACCTCATAACAGAAATGTCTTCGGTTGCATGATGAGAGTAACCTAATTGTCCATAACTATAGCCACCACCCGATGCAACTACAGTGAGGTTAACCTCATGATAACATGCATCATTTCTTAACTGCTCTAAGCATCTGAAAGTTGGAAAATTTCCAATTGAATAAGTAACAACTTTTTTGCCTTCAATTGCAAGGCCTGTTGCAAGGCCTGTCATATTTTGCTCAGATATACCAACATTAATGTATTGGCAAGGTAATCTCTTTTCAAATTCATCAAAGATGCCAAAGCCTAAATCAGCAGTCAAAAGAATAATATCTTTATCTTTCTTAGCTAAATTAAACAGTGATTTTATAAACGCATCTCTCATAAATTAAGACTTTCTAGTTCATTTAATGCGTCATTAAATTCTTTGTCCTGCGGTGACCTGTAATGCCATAAATTGTTGTTTTCCATAAAGGACACTCCCTTTCCTTTAATGGTTTTTGCTATCACACATTTAGGCTTCTTAGGAGTGCAGTGGTCTTTACTTAATACATGGTTTAAGGCAGTGATATTATGACCATCAACTTCGTCAACATGCCAACCAAATGAGTTCCATTTATCTTTTAATGGTTCAATTTTTAATGTCTCTTCTGTACTTTTTATGCTTTGTAAATTATTTCTATCTATAATTACAGTGAGATTATCTAATTCATGATGTGCTGCAAATAATGACGCTTCCCAATTTGAACCCTCGTCACATTCGCCGTCACTAATAAGAACAAAAACTTTGTGATTTTGTTTATTAAGCTTTGCTGCAAGTGCAATTCCAACTGAAATTGGCAAACCATGACCTAGAGAACCAGTAGAGATCTCAACACCTGGTATATTTTTATGAGAAATATGGCCTGAAAGATTTGATCCATTTTGGTAATGGTTAGATAATTCATCAGTAGAAAAAAACTTTTTTTCTGCTAGTACAGCGTAAACTCCAGCACCTGCATGCCCTTTACTCAAAATAAAACGATCTCTATTTACCATTTTTGGATTTTTTGAATCAAAAAGAAGAATATTTTCATATAATACAGCAATAATATCAGCTATTGAAAATACTGAGGCGATATGCGAGCTGCCTCCTTTACTTGTCATTTTCAGAGCATGAATCCTAATTGTATTTGAGAGTTTCTTTGTTAAATCTGGATCGAATCTATTCATAAAATTATTTATTATTAAATATTCCTGATACTTTCTATATCTTTAATGTATTTATTACTTAGATAATCTAATTCCTCTATAAAGTTACTATCTAATTTAGTTTTGTTTGCGGAGATTAATTCATTTAACTGTCTGATATTAGAAAAACCCATAATTGAGGAGTCTGAAATATTCTTAGAAACTATCCATTTATGCACTACTTGAGCAGAAGATTCTCTATTAATTTTCCCTATTTCTATAATTTTATTTATTATCGCAACTAGTGTTTTATTATTCTTCGACTGAAAGTGAGGCAATCTTGATCTTCTATCATTTGAGGTAAAATTAGTATCTAATCTGTAATTCCCTGTTAATAAGCCTTGAGCAAGAGTACCGTATATAAATATTGATTTATCTAATTTTTTTCCTTTACTTAAAATTTCTTTACTGCTGATTGGGTCTAATAAGTTAAACGAATTACATATTGCATCAATCTCGTTTAATAAGTTACTGGGTATATCTTTTAAAGTAAAATTACTGATTCCAAAATTAATTATTTTTCCTTTTTCTTTCTGTTTTTTCATGGCATCTATTACAGGCTCAATCTCAAATTGACTGTCTGGCCAATGGATCAGATATAGAGGGATCGCCCCGATTCTTAATCTCCGAAGGCTATTTTCCAGTGCTTCAATCATATAGTTTATTGATAAGTCCTTGTAAGTGCTAGCTCGATTATTTTTTTCTTTAGTATGCCATCTAATACCAAATTTCGTAATAATAAACACATCGTTAATTTTATTTTTAAAGATCTTGCCTATTCTCTCTTCACTTTCACCCAGACCATATACGTCTGCTGTATCAAAACAATTATAATCATTTTCATAAGCATGGTTTAAAACATTAGTAAGCTCTTTAATATCTTTATTACCCCAATCAGTCCCTCCAAGAGACTCACATCCAATAGTAATTTTAGGTATATTATACTTTTTATTGTTGAATATCATTTTTTCAATAAAAGTTTAAAAATTTTAATCATCGTTAAAAAAAATATTTTGCAGTCAGTTAATAAACTTATTTCTCTAATATATTTTAGTCTTAATTTATTTTTTTTAGTAAGAATTTGACTCTCAAAAAAATCGTTTGAATTTTGATCCGGAACTAAAGATGAAAGATTATAAAATTCAATTGAAGCAAAATCAGTTATTCCAGGCCTAACTGATAAAATTTTTTCTTCTTCTTTGGAATACTGTGAAGTGTAAAAAGGCAGCTCGGGTCTTGGACCAACAAGACTCATGTGTCCTAATAATACATTAATTAATTGAGGTAACTCATCAATTTTATATTTTCTTAAATAATACCCAAACCCAGTAATTCTATCGTCATTAGAAGATGTTGTCATTTTGGATAAATCAGAATTGCTATACATTGTTCTAAATTTAAGAATAGTAAAATTAATTCCATTTAACCCAGAACGTTCAGCTTTATAAAATGCAGAACCTTTGGACTCAACTTTTATTATAATACCTATTATTAAAAAAATTGGAGAAATTATAAAAATTACTGTTAATGAAACTAAGAGGTCGATTAGTCTTTTAATATACATGTAATTCATGCTTCTTTAATAAACCAAGCACCGCCTCTACCATCTGGCATTAAATTTGGTTTGAAACCATTTATTTCAATAAACTCATCAACTGCTTTTTTTGATCCATGGCAAGTAGCATAATCGTCTATTATAATTATCCCTCCAATTGAGATTTTAGAGTAGAAGTTTTCTAGTGGAATTCTTGTAGATTCATACCAATCTCCATCAAGCCTAAGAATGGCAATATTCCCAGCAAATGAAAAGCCAGGCACAGTATTCTCAAACCACCCTTGTATTAATTTAATCTTTTCCTTGCTAAACTTGTTGTCTATAAAAAATAATTTTTCAACTTGCTCAATTTTCCCCAAACAATCACCTTTTTCTAAAGGTCGGATAAAATCTCCTGCATTGCCATCTATAAAATCGTTATTGGTGGGATCAGGTAGCCCTTCAAAAGAGTCAAAAAGAAAAAAATTTCGATCTTCATGCTCTCCTGCTCTATTAGTTAAGGCCATCATTGCTGACGTACCTCCTTCGGCGACTCCACATTCAATTATGCAACCCTTAATATTATTATTATCAACATGATTTGTTAAGTCATAAGCGTTTTCAAGTGCTTTCGATCCTCCCATAGTGTATGGAAATAATTTAAAGACGAAGTAGCGCTTGGTCTTTTCAATGTCAGACAAAAAAGGATAGCTTAATATATATAAAATTAAATATTTATATCTTTGAATAAACTTATACAGTTTATGTATATAGTATAATATATTTTTAAAATGTTCATCCTTCAAAAATGATTTAAAAAATAATAAGATTCTCTTTCCAATTTTATTTATGATCCCTGGGTTATAAGAAATCTGATTCATGCTTATTTTGTTCTTTCTTTCAGGAAATGAATTAATTTATTATATATTTTTTGTGCATCAAAAGATTCATCAAAAACTTTTAAAGACTTTTTCTTGTATTCAAACAATTTACTCTTGTCTAATGTTAGTTTTTCAAGCTTTTTTATCAGCAAATTCGAACTGTTACCATATGAAAATCCAATATTATTTTCTTGGATTAATTGATACATTTCTCCTTGGTCAAGACTTAAAGCTAATGCTAAACCCTCAGATAAATATTCAGACGGCTTATTAGGAATATTAAACTTATAATTGTTAGAATTTATATATGGGAGAATTCCTATATGACACTTACTTAGTAGAACTCTGATCTCACTTCTGTCTAACCAACCGACAAAAACTACATTTTGTAGATATGAATATTTTTTCTTTAAATAAAAATATTTCTCACCTTTGCCGGCAATTATAAAACTGATAGACAATTTTTTATTAGCAATTTTTTTGGCAGAAATTAATACAGTCTCAAGATCGTTTGTTTTTCCAATAGTGCCAACAAATACTACATTGATATTGCTTTTATTAATAAATGAAAATGTATTACTTTCTAATTTTTTATAATTAAGTAAATCATTTTCATTTTGTTTCAGATAACCCATTTGATATACAGAGTCATTTTTAGTTTTGCGGCGTTTAATCTTATTTAAAGCCCATTTTAAATATGACTCAGTTATGCCGATTAAACCATCTGCATTTTTTAAACTTTTTTTTAGCTTTATATTTAAATATAGATTAACAAAAAAAATTATAGGCTTAAAAATTAAAGGTGAAATATCCAAAAAAATATCTGGCCACAAGTCTCTGATCTCAACATAAACTGGAATATCATTTTTTTTAGAATATTTTACGACCTTAGAAGTGATTTCTATTGAAGGCATACTAACCATTATTATATCGGGATGTGGCAAATTTTTAGAAACCTTTTCAAATTGGTTTGCTACGTAAATATCATCAAGATATCTTCTTATTGAAAAATTACTTTTATAACCAAGGCTTTTTAAAAATTGTATAGAATAATTTTTTTTTATTTTACTAAGATGATTTTGATTGAAACGATGTGAATGATTAAAATGATTGAAATCTGAAGTCCACAAAGTAACATTATGGCCATCATTAGCTATAATATCTGCAATCAAACCAGTACGAAGTAATCTGTTATCGCCCTTATCTATAGGTGTAACTTCTGAGCGTTGAACCAACCAGATATTAATATTTTTATCCATTATAATAAGTTATTACTTTCTAGTTTGTATCTATCCTTGATTATCTCCTTAAAAGTTTTGTAAAAATTTATATGACTATACTTCGGATTATTATTTTTATTCAAATTCTCAGTAACATTTTCTAGCGTTTTTTTGGAAGTTGCAATTTTTAGAGTGCTTGTAAGACTAAGTTGATTGCTATCTTCGAAAATAAAGCCATTTTGATTAATTTTGATATAATTTTTAGTTCCATTTGTGTCAGAACAAATACTGGGCACTCCGTAACCAAGTGATTCTACAACTGATATACTTGCATGCTCTTTCGTTGCAGGAAGAACAAATAAGTCAGCCTTCATATAATATTCTTTTATCTTCTCATGAGCGATATTACATTTTATCTTAACTTTTTTTGAAAGACCATTTTTCTCTATAAAGTTTTTAATTTTTAAAAAATTATTTATGTGCTCTTCTTTGCTGATTTCACCAATTATTAATAATTCAAATTTAATATCTATTGAAAGTAATGACTTTAATAATAATAAATGATTTTTTCTTTCTTCAAATTTTCCAATTGTTAGTATTTTTATATTATTTGGATCAATTTTTTTTTTACTGACATCTACAGTTACAGCAAAAGGAAGGAAATACATATGATTTGGAATTTTCATGTATTTGTATTTATCTCCAATAACAGGGCTTACCCAAGCAGAATTAAAAAAATTTAATATAAAGTTTGTAAAATTTAGCCTTAGGAAAGAATATCTTTTATATATCCTTGTCTGAGAATAAATTAGTACTCTTTTTTTTAATAGCTTAGATATAAAAAGAGCTAATATAGAAATATACCTATTAATATCTCTAACAATAATAAGATCGGGGCTATCTTCTTTAATCTTATAATAATAATTTATTGGATTTGGAAAACTTCTAAAATTATTAGTTCCCCCATCACCAAAGGTCCAAATTATCAATCTAGATAGAAGAGAGGGTTTTATAAAATCTGGTTTAAGGGCTGAATAATCCTCAATATTACCCCTTGAAACAACATGCATCTTGACTACGTGGTTATTTTCTTTCAGACAATTTACCCAACCAATTTGATTAGTGTGATATCTTGGCTCAATAAAAAGAATCTTCATTTATAAATCTATATTTCAAAAATATCATCTGCTATAGCATCAAACTTACTGGAGTGAGATATTAAAATAATTGTTTTTTCCAATGTTTTTAAATGTCTAACTAGATTTATAATAATATTCTCTGACTTATTATCTAATGAGCTAGTTGGCTCATCTAATATAAAGATTTCTTTTTCTAGATTTATAAGTCTTGAAATAGCAACTCTTTGTTTTTGTCCTCCAGACAATTTATTTCCAAATTCCCCAACGTTAGTTTTTAATCCATTATCCAAATTATCAATGAAAGTACCTACTCCTGATAACCTAATGCTTTCTTTTAATTTTTCTTGATTTTGATCATTATTAAAAAAAGTTATATTGTCTTCTAGAGTCGAATTAAATAATTCTGGTTTCTGGGATAAATAAGATATTTTTTTTCTCCATTCATGTATGTTTAAATTATTTAAATTTATTTTATCTATCTCTACAAATCCTGTGGTAGGCTTAATCAAACCTACAATAATATCTATTAATGATGTTTTACCTTTGCCTGACTCTCCTTTAAGAAGAAAAATATTTCCTTTCTTAATCGTAAATGAAATTTTTTTTATAACATTTACCTTATCATAATTCAGAGATACATCATTGAACTTAATTGCGTCCTCAAATTTAATAATTTCATTTATTCCTATATTTTCTTGAAAGTTAATATCCAAAGTATTTTCCTCTAAAAATTTTTTTGAATTATTAAAATCATCATAGTAGACTTCCATTTTTAAAACTGATTGGAATAGTGTTTGTGCCCTTCCAAAGTATGCTTGAACTCTCTGGAAAAGTATAAGTAGCGTTGCAATCGTCGGTAGGTCAGTAATTTGTGAGCCTAAGATAATATACAATAATAACCCAAGCATTAGGATTGCAAAAGGCTCTCTAAACTGAACTGGAAATTCTATATATAAATAAAGCTTATAAATTGATTTAGCTAAATTATTTTGCGCCAGATTAATTTGATTATTCCAATGACTTAATTTATTCATTGTGACTAATGACTTAATTATATGAAAGGTTTCTGATAATTTTACAATGTAAATCTTAGTATACTCTTTAATTTCATTCGAGTATTTAACAATAGGTTTATCTGCCAAAGCAAAGAATAAATAGCTAATTAAACCTGCAATAATAGCTAATAGTGAAAAAAAGGGAGAAATCACAAAAGAGATGATTAACATTACAATAGCCTGAATTGAATAACTTATTAGATTTGTAGTATCCATTATACCAGATAGATAAGCTTTTCCTGCCTGCTCATTAGCGGCATTGATTATCTCTCCAGATTTAAGCCTACTGAATTTTTCCCATTTTATATTTGTAAATTTTTTAAGATATTCTTCTCTCTGCTCAATAAGTATACTGACCAGTATTTTCTGGAAAATATACATTGAAACATAAATTATCAACGCAGCAAATAGTGATGTAAAGAAGATAAACAAAAGAGTGTTACTTAGATTATATTCTAATTTAAAATAAGTTAATAATATTGAAAAATACTTGAATACAAAATTATCATTTGTTTCTATTGAAAATAAATTCATTAGAGGAATAATTAATAAAATTGACAGAGATTTCAGTAAGCCTGAAATAAGAGAAATGATTGTTAAAATCAACACAGAAAATGGAGAAATTTTTATGAATTTTACTATGGATGACATTTTTTTATAATTTTTTTTGTTGATTAATAGAGTAAATTAAAAATCCAATAGGTAAATAATATACGACACTTATCCAATTATTAAAAAAATTATAGGAGGGTATAAGTGGTATTAAATTTAAAAAAATAAAAATTATTAATAGTAATT
>MDSV01244706.1_pt1 | contig 14731 bp, 10 predicted proteins | sample 810851 | NCBI WGS metagenome assembly MDSV01 (sample SAMN05326640, study PRJNA326480) | marine metagenome | isolation source: seawater | place: Atlantic Ocean: North East | collected 2012 | reverse complement strand
GCGATCTAATCGTACACGTCGGCGATGCCCATCACCGAGATGGTGAGCTTGATCTGGTCGATGAAGTCCACGCCGGTGGCGTACTCGGTCATCATCCCCACCAGAAGGCCGAACATGGTCCATCGGCCGTTGTTGATTTCGTTTTTCGGGGTAAAGCCAAACACCTGCGCGTCCTCCACAGCCTGGTTGTACTGCTGCTGCTTGAAGAACTTCACCATCTCCTTCGCCTTCTTGCGCTGGTACTCCACCGTGACGCCGCCCTCCTTGAGCGCCTTGGAAACCTCAGCCTCCGCCTCGGTGTCCGTGGAGATGGCCATCATGCGGCCGGGCGCGGCGAGGGGAGCCGTGGCTGCGATGGGTGGCGGAGACGGCGATGCGCCACGAACGGAGCCGAGAGCGGGGAGAGGAGCGGTCAGCAAGGGCTCGATGAGACGGGCGTGCGCGTGCGACGCGTGAGTGGGGAGAGGCGCGTCGGACGCGCGAGCCAACGCCGGCGGACGCGCGCGGCTCTCGTGGGCGAGTTGCCGTCGACGTCATGGCGAGCTCGGCTTTTCGCGCGGGCTCCTATCCACACGAGCGGACGGCGCGGGGATGTCGCGACCACGGGGGACGTACCGGGCGCGCGCGCGCGGAGCGTGACGCCACGCTTGGACGCGACCGACGCGGGAGCGACGACGCGGAGGGAAGCGACGGTAGAAGCCATCTTGACTGCTGGCGACGCGGGGTGTTGTGGCCCGCGAGCGTCGCGACGCGGGGCGATACGGCGGAGCCAAACCACGAGCGGCCCCAAAACGCGGTCGGCATACGTGGCGCGATGAGCGGACGACATTTTTCCCATAACCTTGAATTTCTCGTTTCGTATGCGCGTCAGTTTCGCTTGTTTTCTCCCGTCCACCGGTTCGGCGCTTGCGCCGAACGCGTTTCGTGGTGTACTCGTGAATGCACAGCCCTCGGCATAGCCAGACGCGCGGCGGTGGGGTCCCCGACCACCGTCGTCGTATCGCGCTATGGCGGCGTCGTCGCCGAGCCCTCGGGGGTTCGACAGCGCCGAGGCGGACGAGGCGGTCCGCGAGGCGGCGCGCGCGGAGGCGCGGCGGTACCGCGCGGAGGAACTCACCAACGCGTTTCCCCGGCGGGAGATCCCCGTGGGGGGATGTCCCGCGGGCGCGCGGTGGTCGCCGTCGGTGGGGACGTGCGTCGCCGCGCGCGGCTCGGGGACCATGGTCACGAACGCGGGGAGTCACGATATGCCCCTGCCCACGCTCGTCACCCTGGTCCTCGCGGTAGGCATCGCGGGGGCCATCTTCGTCGTGCTGGCGTGGACCGCGCTTTTCGCGATCCGCGCGCTCGCGCGGCGGGCGCGCGCGGCGGCGACCGCGGCGGACACGAACAAAGCCGAGCCCACCGCTTCGTTCAAGGCGCTGGATACGGTCGCGCGGCTCGTGGAAGGCGTCGTCGAGCACCTCGACGCCGCCGTGGGCGCGGGAGGCACGCGTCGCGAGACGCGCGAGAAGGAAACGAGCGGCGGCGGCGGCGGCGGCGGCGACGACGACGAAGAGACGACGCCTTCGGGCGTGCATCTCGGGGCGGCGATGGGCGTTTGCCTCGCGAATCTCGCCTCTGCGGCGAACGAGAAGTACGTCAGCGTCGGCGTGGCCATCTCCGCGCCGGACGCGCGCGCCGCCGCGGGCGAGATGGCCTCCGCCTTGACGGCGTACCTCGAAGCCGGCGACTCGGCGGCGGACGGTTTCCGCGCGGCGTTCGCGGACGCCGCCGAGAAGGCGTTCGCGGAGCGGACGGCGCGAACGAACGGGACGGTCGACGACGAACAGAAGAGACCGTCCGCGAAGACCGACGCGGTGGAGGACGGGAAGAAGAACGCCGACCGCGTCGACGCGTCTCGGACGGAAGGTTCCGCGACGTCGGCGACGTCGACGTCGAACGGAACCTCGGGCGGGTGGTTCTCCGGCTTCGCCGACCCCATCGGGTCGCTCGCCGAGACGTTCGCGGCGAAGCGCGCCTCGGAAACGGTCGTCGTGGAGACCGAACGGGACTCGAAGGAACCAACCGCCGCCGCGAGCGAGTCCCGTCGCGAGTTGGGCGTGGCCGTCCCCGACGCGCCGGGCGCGCGCGCGTCGCCGCTGGTCGCGCTGTCGCCGGACGCGGAGGGCGTGCTCGCGGCGGCGGCGGCGGCGGACGACAAGCAGCTCAAGGTGCTGGACCTGGCGGTGCGGTACCGCGAGGTGCTCTCTTCGGAGCGCGCGAACGACATCGCGGAGAAGCACCTGTGTTTGAACCAGCGCGCGCTCGAGACGCAGCGGCTCAACTTGAACGTGCTCTCCGAGAAGAACCAGCTGCACCACGAGGCCAACTCGCTCGCCGCCGAGAAGCTGGAGGGGGACGCGAAGGCTCGCGAGCTGGCGTTGGAAGAGAAACGTCTCGCGGAGACGCTGGCGTTCATCGCGGACGCCTTCTACGCGGGGCTGGCCGTGGTGTTCGCCGCCACGCTCGCCGGAGGGTGGCGGCGCGCCGTCGCCGCGCTCTCGGCGACGGTGAGCGTCTGCCCCGCGCCGCCCGGCTGGTTCCGCGCCTCCGGCGACGCGACGAGCGGCGCGCGCGTCCCCGAACCGGGGTTCTCGCCGACGCGCTTCTCGCTGACCCGCGCGCTGTGGTCGTACGCCTCCGGGACGGGCGGCCCTAACCCCGCGGAGTACGCGTGGTGCGTGGCGAAGAGCCTGGTCGGCGCCGCCTGGGGCGGGCTCGTGTTCGCGCTGGTCGGCTGGAAGCTGCTCCAGTACAACGTGGTGACGCGGTTCCAGGCGGCGCCGGCGACGGTGCTGCTGGCGCTGCTCGGGTTCGGGTGCGGGCACCTGGGGAAAAACGCCGTGGACGCGTTGGGAGGCGACGGCGCGGTGTGGCTCAAGCTGTGGCGCTCGTACGTCGGTTTCGTGGCGGTGTGCACGTGGCGCGCGCGGTGGGTCCGCGCCGCGATGGACGCCGCGGGGCCCGCCGGCCGCGCGGGCTTTTTCTTCGCCGTCGCCGCGGCGGCGCCGTTTTACGTCGGCGCCGCGCCCTTCGAGGACGTCTTCGCCAAAATATGGGTGGACGCGATGGACGCCGCGGAGCGCTACGGAGGCGGCGCCAAGGACAGGCTCGTGGAGGCGGCGGAGATCATAGGCTTCGGGTTCGTGTTTTAGCGGTTCGAAATATCGAGACGAGACGTGAGACGAGACGTGAGAAAGTCGTGTACGCGTCCAGGACCGTCGCGCGTCCCCGCGAATCTCCATCCGTCGCGTCGATCACGTGTGCACGAAAATCGGCTCGAAGATACTGCATAAAAGTGACCGACCGCGGACCACCGACGCGGAAAGTGTGCCCACTTTGAATAATTGGACGCGAAAAGCAACGAGCCTTCACTCGTCCGCGCGGCGTCGAGGCCGATGGGGGATGCCGAGCCGACCGAGGCGCACGGCGCAGATCCCGACGGGGACGTCGCGGCCGAGCGGGAGCGCGGCGACGCGAGCGCGTTCGAGGCCCTGCGGGAGGACTTCCGCTTCAACCTGCGTTTGTTGCGCGAGCGCGACGCGCACATAGACAATCTCGAGGCTGAGCTGGCCCGGCTCCGCGCGGCGCTCGCTTCCGCCGGCGAGCCCGACGCGTCGAACGCGCTCGAGGCTTCTCGCGCGCGCGACGAGGCGAGTCGCGCGCTCGATGCTGAGCGCGCCTCGAGCCTTCGAGACGCCCGAGCCGCCGTCGAGGCTGCGCGGGCGGAGGCGGCCGACGCGCATCGCCAGAGGGAAGCGGTGGAGCTCCTCGCAGCGCGCGCGCGCGGCGCCGCAGACTCGCACAACGACCGCGCGACGGCCGCGGAGTCCGTCGCGGAGACGGCGCGCGCGGAGGCGGCGGAGGCCTCGAGACTGCGCGTGGCCGCGGAGGAGGCGTTGGGTGAAGAACGCGCGAAGTGGCGCATGGAGCGCGACGTGAAGGACGCGCGCCTGGCGTCGCTCCAGAGCCGCGTCGACGAGGCGGAGGCGGCGATGGCGTCGCGTCGGCGGCGCGCGGCGGAGCGCGAGAACGCGCTGACGGCCCGACTGGCGGAGATGGAGGAGGCGAAGTGCGCGTCTGAGCGGGAGGCGGCCGGGAAACTCGAGGCCCTGGAGGTGCGCATAAAAGCGCGCGACGCCGAAATCGCCGCCGCGAGTCGACAACGTCTCGCGGCGCCGGCGCCGGACGCTCCGCCGGAGGCGCCGGCCGACGCCGACGACGCCGACGAAGGCGACGCGCGAGAAAGAGAAGAGGACCCTCTGGACCACTCCTTGGACGACCCCGAGACGCGCTGGCGCGCGGCGGGCGCGGCGGCGATGCTCGCGTCGCACTTCCAGAGCACGCCGCGCACCGCGTCGGCGGTGAACGACGCGTTCTCGCCTCGGTCCGCGGGCTCGGCGGGCTCGGCGGGCGCGGATCGCCCGCTGGCTGAGGTGATGGAGACGCTCGCCACGCTCTCGCGGCGCGTGGACGACCAGGCGGCGTCCGCGACGGCGGCGCTGTCGCCGGCGGCCACCTCGGCGTCCGCGCGAGCCGCGCTGGACTGCGTGGTGGCGGCGACCGGCGACGCCGCCGAGCGCGTCGCCGAGATCGAGGAGAGGCTCCGCTCGGCCAAGGCGAGGCGCGCGGCGCGGAGATCGCGACCCGAGGTTTCGCCGGCGCCGCGCGCGAGCGACTCCGAGACTCCTTCCGCGAAAAAAACGGGCCGAGACGCGTCGCGGCGCGCGCCGCACGACAAGCCTTCGCCTTCTCGTCTCGCCGGCGGTTCGTTTTCCTTCTTCGACCGCGACGCGGACACCGTCGCGGCGGCCGAGGCGGTGGCCGCGCGCGTCGCGGAGACGCGCGAGACGGCGCGTCCGCCGAGAAAACCGCCGGCGGGACCGACCGGAGACCCGGCGACGCGCCTTCAGCGAGGCGGAGCTCTCGGCGTTTTTGATGACCCGCGTCGCTTTCGGGACGAAAACGACGACGACCGCGCGTTCGCCTTCGCCTTCGGCGCGCCGCGCGCTTCTCGCGGGGACGCCGAGACGCCCGTCCGCGTTCGGCTGGCGGCGATGGCGGCGCGCCTAGACGCCGGCGGGCTCGGGGGCTCGATCGGTGGACCCGGAGGGAAGCCCGGAGCCGAGCCCCGCGCGAACGCGAAGGCGACCGGGGCGAAGGCGAAGGCGAAGAGGAAAACGACCAAGCCGAGAAAGAAAATTGGGAGAGGGAAGAACGCCGAGCCTGACCCGTACGACGTCTTGGTGATGCCGCGACGCCGCGCGGCGTCCCCGGATCCCGCGCGGCCGCCTCCCTTCCGCGCGAACCCCGTGCCGAGGTCGAACTACCTCCCGCCCGGAACGGTCCCCCGCGACGAGGAGACGCGGGGTTTAGACGCCCGCGGCGTCCGCGAGAAGACGACGCCGACGCTCGGGGGCCGCGATCCGTTTTCCGCCGACGTTCGCGGTTTCGAGCGCCGCGCCTCCGCGGGCGAGGCGGAGGCGATGGATGCCACCGAGGAACGCCTCGCGGCGGTTCGGATCAGGAGGGAAGCGCTGGCGGCGGCGAGGCGGAACGCCGCGCCGTAGTGAGGGCGCGCCGAAACGGCTTTTTCGTCGCGGAGACGTCGTTTCGCGTCGGAGGAGGCGCGTTCCGTCGAAGAGCGACGCGCGTCGCTCGCGAAAGGAGCCGTAGGCTTCCACCCGTATCATTAACACGTTCCGACCTACGTAGCACCATTCGAACGGTAGTCTCTCGTCACGCGCGGGACGTCGCCGCCGCGCTCGCCCTCCGCCGCGCCGCCGGCTTTGCTGGCTTCGTCGGCGTCTCCGCGCGCGTGCCGCTCAAATTCCGGCTTTTGCACCGCGCCGCGCACGTTCCACAGCAAGGAGTCCTTGACCGCCCTGAACCAGTCTCCTGTCTCGCCCGACTTGCAGATGGCGGGCACGGGGTACCTCCACCCCGCGATCACCAGGCTCTCGCCCCGGCGCAGCGTGCGCTGCCTCTTGCCGTCGAAGCTCGCCACCGGCTCCACGCGCGCCGACTCCGGCACGCGCACGGTGAGCACGCTGGTGTCCGGCAGCACCAGCGGCCGGAACGAGAGCGTGTGCGGACAGATGGGCACGAACAGCACACCGGAGACCCCGGGGTGGACCATCGATCCGCCCGCGGCGAGTGAGTACGCGGTCGAACCGGTGGGCGTGCTGATCATTACGCCGTCCGCGAGCACCTTGGTCATCGGCGACCCGTCTATGTTCACGTCGAGGTCCACCAGCGCGGCGCTGGCGCCGCGGTCAATCACGACTTCGTTGAGGCAGACGTACGTGCGCTTCTCCTCGACGCCGCGCGCGTCCACGACGTGCGCGGCTAAGCGGCTGCGGGGGGTGAAGAAGAAGTCCCCGCGCACGACGTCGCCGACGGCGCGCGGAATTGACTCCTCCTCGAACGCGGTGAGGAACCCGAGCGAGCCCATGGCGAAGGAGATCACCGGCGGGACGGCTTTCGGAAAGAGGTTCGAGACCCACAAGATCGTGCCGTCGCCGCCGAGGCACACGATGAAGTCGATCGTTTTGTCCAACCGTGGGTCGTCGTCCAACGACCAGGTTCGCCCGACGGAGGTTTCCCAGTGCACCGCGGGCTCCACCCAGGGCGTCACGTTCTGCTTCACGAGCATGTCCACAACGCGCACGAGCGCGGTGGTGGTGTTTTTGTCGTTGGGTTTCTTCACCACCAGCGCGTTCCGCGGCGGCTCCACCCAGGCAAACTGCGAGTGCGGCACGCCGTGCTGCCTGTGCCGGATGGCGCGGTCGCGCGGCTCGCGCACTTCGCACCCGTCGTCGTTGCACAGCAGAAGCTGGAACGGGGATTTGCCGTTCTCGCCGTTCCCGCCGGCGTCTCGCGCGTCGAAGCTCTTCTCGGAGTCGTCGCGGGGAAAAACGAGGCGCGAACGGTTCGGGAGCCCGGCGTCCGCCGACGAGGACGAAGGCTCAGACGAATCGCGGTCGGCGAGCCGCGTGGCCGCCAGTTCGGCGGCGATCGTGGCGACGTCACCGGAAACGCCGGAGCCGCCTTCGTCCGAGCCGTTCGCGGATGCGCTCGGCGAAGTCCCCTCTCCTCGGGGCGGCGACGATTCTTTTTCGTTCGACCGCGCGACGCCCGCGAAGTCGTCGTCGATGCGCTCGACGCTCAGCCGGTTGGTCTTCGTGCGCTGCGTCTTGTAGTTCGACGAGCGGTTCGTGCGTCGCGGCGAGTCCTCCCGCGAGGACGAGCCGTACGGCTCCGTGGCCGCGAAGCTGTGCGTCGCCTCGACTCCGCCGCCGTCGTTGTTACTGAGGCCGGGCGAGAATCGCCCGCCCGACTCCCCGCCGAGGGACGCCACCTGCGTGACGAGCGCGCGGTTCATGCGCTCGAGCTCCTTGATGCGCGCCAGGTATGACTCCTCATTGGCCAACGCGCGCGTCGAGCGCGACTTGACCGCCTCGAGCGCCCGCTCGAGGTGCGCGACGTCCGCGTCCATCTCGCACCTCGGAGTGAACGATTGTGAGGGCTTGTCCCGGTCGACAGGCATTTCGCTGACCGAGAAATCGGAGGCCGCGCCGTGTACATCTCACGCGACATTTTTTTCGTACTCTTTGCCCACTACGCAATCTCTCGGCGAAGCAGAGCCTGTAGTTTCGTCTTTCGTGCACTTTTTGTCGAACGACACCGACTCCGCGCGTCTCGCCAGAGTCCGCGGCGCGCAGGTGCTCGGCTCGAACGGGCTCGAACGGGCTCGAACGAGGGGTTAGGCGCGATGGCAGTGGCTCAGGCTCCGAAGAAGCAGGCGCCCTGGAAGGGCTTCGTCGCCGGGAGCACCGGCGCGATGCTCTCCGGCGCGGTCACGCACCCGATCGACCTGGTGAAGGTGCGCATGCAGCTGTACGGCGCGCAGGACGGGTTCCAGGCGGCATCGGGCGCCAAGCCCAGCGCTCCTCCCGGGATGCTCAAGACGGGATTTAACGTGATCCAGCACGAGGGCGCGCTCGGGCTGTACCGGGGCTTGGGCGCGAGCCTGATGCGGCAGGCGAGCTTCATCGGCACCAAGTTCGGCGCGTACGATCTGCTCAAGTCGGCCATGCCCAAGGACCCCGACGGCGCGCTTCCGTTCTGGAAGATGACGCTGTGCGGGCTGGGCGCGGGCGCGATCGGCGCGGCGGTCGGGAACCCCGCGGATTTGGCGATGGTGCGCATGCAGGCGGACGGGCGCCTGCCGAAAGAGCTGCGGCGGAACTACCGCGGCGGCGGCGACGCGTTGCTTCGCGTCGCGCGCGAGGAGGGGGTGCTGGCGCTGTGGCGCGGCTGCGGGCCGACGGTGAACCGCGCGATGATCGTCACCGCGTCGCAGATGGCGGTGTACGACAAGAGCAAGTCCGTGATTTTGCGCGAGTCCGGCCTGAGCGACGGGCTGGCGGTGCAGACGGGCGCGTCCTTCTTCGCGGGGATCGTCGCCGCGCTCACGAGCAACCCCATCGACCTCGCCAAGTCGCGGCTCATGTCCATGAAGCCCGACCCTTCCGGCGCGCTGCCGTACTCCGGCACGCTGGACTGCATCGCCAAGACCGTGCGCCACGAGGGGATAGGCGCGGTGTACAAGGGGCTCATACCCACGACGGCGAGGCAGGTGCCGCTCAACATGGTGCGGTTCATCAGCGTGGAGTGGTGCAAAAAAGCGCTGGCGGGGTTCGACTGACGAAACGACGAAAAGACGAGCGGAGCGCAAAAGAGCGGGTCGTCGTCTCGTCGTTTTCGAAACTCTCTTTTTTATCGGTATGAATACCCGTTCCCGTCCACCAGCGCCATGTCGTTCATGGCGTTCCAAATGTGCCGCTCCGCGCTTCCCAGCTTGTTGCGCTGCCTGTTGCGCTGCTTCTTGAGGTTCTTCTCGCGCCGCGCCGCCCGCGCGGACTCCACCTCGCGGCACGCCCGAGCGAACCGGGCCGCCACTGACTCGGCGCCCTCCGCGTCCTCCGCGAAGTTCAGGCGCCAGCGCAGAGCGCCCCTCGCGACGCCCGCCGGAGCCTTCTCTGTCGCGGAAACGCCCCGGCGCGAATCGGCGTGGATCGCCGCGTTTTTCGCGCTTTCACCGATGAGTGGATCCGTCGGATCGCCGCCGTGCGCGTCCCGCCGCACGAGCCGGACGGCGGGGCGGTCCAGCGCGCGCGTCGGGTCCGCCTCCGCGGGCGGCGGAGCGTCGAAGTCGCCGTCTCGCCGCCGGTACCACCAAGGATCGACGCGCGCGTCTTTTTCGTTCGCGTGATTGCGCGAGAAGCAATCACTCCGATGCGTCGCATCGCCCGACGCGGCGATTAACACGAGCCCGTCGTTGTTTTCGGAACGGCCAGTCACGTGTGACGTCGAAAGCGCGGTCTGCGAGCGCGGTTTCCGCGTCGCGAGGATGTCGTCCGCGAGCGCCGGCGCATCCGCCGCGCGAGGACTCTTTTCGCCCCAGCCGATCCAGCCCTCGCCGGCGACCGCCACGAAGTGCACGTCGCGCGCCGCCTCGTTCGCGGCGTCCACCGCCTCGGGCGACGGCGCGATCACGCGCACGCGGGGACACCGCTGCGCGACCCGGCCTCGACTGATGCGGTCGATGTCGGGCCAAACGAGCCAGCGCAGCGAGCGCGCGCCTTCGCCGAAAGCGGCGACCCCGTCCGAGTCTGGTTTTTCACGAAGCGTCCCGTCGTCGCCGTGCGAGGGAGCCAGCGCTTCCCACGACTCGAGGCTGCGTCGCCGCGAGTCCAGCAGACGGGGCAGGACGCCACCTCCCGGGTGCGTGGGCGCGATGGCAGCGCGACATGCGGCGTTGCACGCGGGGTCCCCGCCGCACCTCAGCACTTCGAGGTTCGGCGCGCCCGAGACGAGCTCGCGTATCCCGTCTGCGGTGATGCCTCGACACGAGGTGATGTCGGCGGCGACGACGCTTCGCAGCGCGCCGCGCGCGACGAGCGCGCGCAGGCCAGTGTCCGTCACCGCGTCGCCGCACCCGGAGACGTCTAGCGCGGTCGCCGTCTCGTCCACGAGCGCGCCGAGTGCGGCGTCGTCCAGGCACGCCTTCCGCCTCGCCACGGCGAGAAGCGCGTGCCTGGCGTCGGGAGGCAGCGCGCGAAGCGCCTCACCGGCGACCTCGATGAGCTCATCGACGTGCGCGGCGAGGAGGTCGACAACGAGCCACTTCAGCGCTTTGACCTCGCGCGGCATCGCGCGAAGTCACCGCGCGGCGTCGCCGCGAGTGGTAGCGCGTGCCTTGAGATCAGCTCAACTGGCACCGTCGAGTTTATTTCATTTTCGATCGAGAATCATCTGCGCTCGCAGTGTCCGCCGCACGACCCGGTCCGCGATGGACGGTTTCGGCATGGAGGGTCTCGGTTTCCCCACCGAGACCTCCACCGCGCAGTGGGAGCTCGAGCTCACCGCGCGGAGCATCTACTCGCAGGCGGTGTCTGCCGGCCGCGCTGATCCCGCGGACGCCGAGTCTCCCAGCGACTGGGAAACCTCCGTCGCGGTGCTGCAGCGCGATGAGCACGTCGCGTACCTGCTGAAGTCCCTGCGGCGGCTCAGCGCGGGCTTCGTCGCGCTCGACGCGTCGCGGTGCTGGCTGTGCTACTGGATCGTGCACTCGCTGACGCTGCTCGGCGAGGCCCTGCCCGCGGACGTCGCGGACGACGTCGTCGCGTTTTTGGCGCTGTGCCAGTGCGCCGACGGCGGGTTCGGCGGAGGGCCGGGCCAGATGGCGCACCTCGCGCCGACGTACGCGGCGGTGTGTTGCCTCGCAGACATCGCCACGGACGCCGCCGCCGCGGTGGTGCGCGCGCCCGAGATGCTCGCGTTCCTCCGGAGGTGCAAAGACGAGCGGTCGGGCGGGTTCCGCATGCACGACGGCGGCGAGACGGACGTGCGCGGCTGCTACACCGCGCTCGCCGTCGCGCACCTGTGCGGCATCGAGGATGAAGGACTGAAGGAGGGCGTGCCCGGCTTCGTGCGCCGGTGCCAGACGCACGAGGGCGGCATCGCGGGCGAGCCCGGCGCGGAGGCGCACGGGGGCTACGCCTTCTGCGGACTCGCCGCGGCGACGCTCTGCGGCAGAGCCGCCGACGCGCTCGACTTGAACGAGCTCGCGCGGTGGTTGGCGCACAGGCAGGGCGCCGTGGAGGGCGGGTTCATGGGCAGGACCAACAAGCTGGTGGACGGGTGCTACTCGTTCTGGCAAGGCGGCGCGTTTCCGCTCCTGGGGCTGCTGCTCAGTGAGAAACGCGCGGGCGACGAGAGCGGTGACGGCGGCCCGTCGCGCGCGCGCGCGCGCGGCGACGAAGAGGCGTCGGACCGCGTCGAAAAACAGAAAACGCCGACAGACGCGCGCGGCGCGCCGGCGTGCGTCTTGTTCCCGGCGTCGCGCGAACGCGGCGTCGACAGTCTCGGGTTGGCGTTCAACGCGCTCGCGCTGCAGGGGTGGCTTTTGCTGTGCTGCCAGCTGCCGAACGGCGGCTTGCAGGACAAGCCGGGCAAGGGCCGCGACCACTACCACACCTGCTACTGCCTCAGCGGCTTGTCCGTGGCGCAGCACTTCGGCGCCGACGGGGTGCTCGGCCCGTCGGCGAACCTGCTGGAAAAGATCAACCCGGTGGTGAACGTCGCGGAGCGCGCGTACGTGCGCTGGATGACCGCCGTGGAGAAGAGGAGGCGCGGGTAGGCGCGAGGTGGGGGGTAGGGAGGGAGAAAGAGCGCGTGTCCAGCCACTCGAGCCTACGGTGCGGTGTGACGTCGTGGACGGGGACCTCTACCGCATACGCTAGACTCTATAAAAAAAGCTCCGTCGCGCGCGGGTTCCCCACTTGAACGAGCTTCGCGCGACGCGGCGCGCCAACGACCTCCGCGGTTCCGGGGGCAGCGGGTGCGAGCACAGGCGCGCGAGCGATTCCTCGCGCGTGAGACTTTTTCCCGCGGCGGGCGCGGAGTGACGCGCAGAGTACCTCTGCGCTTTCTTTCCCTCGACATCAGGGAGCTCCAGCGTCACCGTCACGCGAGACGTGCGTTCGTCTCCGCGCGTCTCCGCGTTCGCCGTCGCGCAAGCGCGCTCGCCGACGCCGTCGAACGTCGCCATCCCCCTCGCGCGGAAGTAGTCGTTCATGTGCGCGTCCCGCTCGGCGATCTTGACGCGCGACGTGCTCTTGATGAAGCGCTCCAGGATGCGCGCCAGCCAGCCGCCCTTGACGTGCACCTTAATCGTGGACTCCACCACGCAGCCGCCGACTCCGTCGTCGTCGTCGTGGACCCACTCGTGGAAGGAAAAGTCCATCCTGTCCCCGCCGATGCACGGCACCACCTGCACGCGCCGCTCCAAACCGGGGGGGTTGAACACCGCGTGCTCGTGGTATGCCTGCGCCCTCTTCATCACGCGCTCAAGCACCGCGGGCAGGTTCAGCCTCGGCTCGCTGAAGACGATGCGCTTGATCGTCCCGTCCGGCTGCGCGTCGTCGGTGACGTCATAGCACCCCATCTTCATGGCGGTCATGTGCAGCTTCTGCTGGAACGCGCCGTCCAGCATCAGCGCGTAGTACGCGTCTGCGGTGCACGGAAACCGCGAGAACGAACGCCACTCTTTCATGCTCGCGACGCCCGGAGAGCTCCGCCGACGACCCCGCGCGCTGACGCGGCGGTGGAAGTGTCGACACGGTTTCGGATCGACGAGCTTTCTTTTCCCTTTTCGGAAAGCCTCGGCCGCTCGTTCGGGCGGCACGAACCGCCGCTCGCGCCTCGGATGGTAGCCTATGGGTCTGTATGGGTTTTTAGTCAGAGCCGGGTGGATGCGTGCACGGGATTCACACTTCTCTTTGACAACTTCGGTTGCGCTTTTTGGTTTCTCGTTCTGCTTCCTTCCCGCCGAAGGCACTCCCGCCGGCGCCTCGGGCGCGGGGAGTCGTGCACCATGAACGACTTCGACACGTTCGACACGAACCGGGATGGGTCGCTGAGCTTCGCGGTGCGCCCCCTTCCCCTGACCCGCGCGTGCCCGCGGGACCCGCTCATCGTTTACGGGCGTTTCACCGCCTCGGACGAACGAAGAAACCTCGGCGCGATGCGCGAACCGGGTTGCGCGACGTCCCGACTAGCTTCTGTCCGCGCGACCGCTCCTCCCTGACCCGACCCTCGTCGCCCGGCGTTCCTCCCCTCTCACGCGCAGGAGGTCCGTGAGGGCTTGCGCCGGCGCGGCATCGCGGTTTCCAGCGCGCAGCTTTCCGACGTGTTCAAAGAGCTGGACGCGGACAAGGACAACCGCGTGTCCCGCGCCGAGTTCGAGCGCTTCTGCGTCTCGCGGCGCGCGCAGATCACGGAGGTGTTCCGCGCCTTCGACCGCGACGCGGACGGGCGCGTGTCTTCGGACGAGCTGCGGCGTGGCGTCGAACGAGCCGGGCTGAAGATCAGCGACGACCAGCTCCGCGTGGCGTTTGAGAGCCTGGACGAGGATGGAGACGGCGTGTTGACGCAGCGCGAGTTTGAGCGCGTGCTGACGCTGCTCCCGCGCGGCGCCAACGCGGCGGCGGCGTTCGACAATTTCGTGCACAGGGCGTTTGTGGACGACGCCGAGTCTGAGTACACCGTGCCGCGCGACCTAGACGACACCACGTTCACGAAGGAGCTTGTCGCGAAGCTGCTCAGCGGCGGAGTCGCCGGCGCCGTCAGCCGCACCGCGACGGCGCCCATCGACCGGCTCAAGACCATCCTGCAGACCGGGCGCCTGCCCAAGGGCCTCGCCAAGGACATCTACGGCGACGTGCGCGGCGACGCGGCGCGAGCCGCGTCGCACGCGGCCGCGTCGAGCTCTTCCGAGCAGGAATCAACGACGAATGCGAAAACGAAACCGAAAAAAAAACACGCCTCGGGTAAGCGCGCGCCGACGCTTCGCGAGGCGGCGCGCGCCGTGTACCGCGAGGGCGGCGCGCGCGCGTTTTGGCGCGGAAACGGCGCCAACGTTTTGAAGGTTGTGCCCGAGACCGCCGTGAAGTTCGCGGCGTTCGACGCGCTGAAGCAGGTGGTTGCCGTGGACCCGGGAAACGCAACCACCACCGAGCGCTTCGTGGCGGGGGGCGTCGCCGGCGCCGCCGCGCAGGCGGCCATCTACCCGCTGGAGATCGTCAAGACGCGCATGGCGCTCAGCAGCAACGCCGCGCACCCGCGCGCCGCGCCCACCACCATCTCTGGCACGATCCGGAGCGTGCTCCACGAGAGCGGCGCGCGCGGGCTGTTCCGCGGGCTCGCGCCCTCGCTGGTGGGCATCGTTCCGTACGCGGGGATCGACCTGATGACCAACTCCACGCTGCGCGAGTACGTCACGCGGCGGTACCAAGCCGCCGGCGCCGAACCGGGCATCCCCGAGCTTCTCGGGTGCGGCATGGCGAGCAGCACGACGGCGATGCTGGCGACGTACCCGCTCAACGTGATCCGCACGCGCATGCAGACCGGGGGCATGCCCGGGTTCCCGGCGTACAAAACGGCGAGCGACTGCCTGGTGGACGTCGTGCGGCGAGAAGGTCTCAGGGGGCTCTACCGCGGGATCGTGCCGTCGCTGGCCAAGGTGCTCCCGGCGAGCTCCATCTCCTACGCCGTCTACGACACGCTCAGCGCCGAGCGAAGGTGACGCGACGGGCGAGACGGGCGCGTGTGGGTGCGTGGG
>MDSV01024191.1_pt1 | contig 14731 bp, 13 predicted proteins | sample 810851 | NCBI WGS metagenome assembly MDSV01 (sample SAMN05326640, study PRJNA326480) | marine metagenome | isolation source: seawater | place: Atlantic Ocean: North East | collected 2012 | reverse complement strand
GCATCCGGTGCATCATCGTTCGCACCAGTCGGAGCAACTATGAAGACCAAACTAACCGGTACTGAAGAAGTCAAAGTCATTGGACTTAGGAGAAAAATTGCCGACAGCATGATGTCGTCCTACAGCACCATTGCTCACTTTTCATACTTTGAGGAAGTCGATATTACTGCACTAGAAGATTTACGTCAGCATCTTAACTCTACTAGACCGGAGGGTGCACCGAAGTTAACTTACCTACCATTTATCATGCAAGCATTAGTCAAGGCATTGAAAGAAAGTCCTGAGTGCAATGCATTGTATGATGATGACGCTAATGTTGTAACAAGGCATCAAGCAATCCATCTTGGAATTGCAACTCAAACAGATAGAGGCCTCTATGTTCCTGTCGTAAAGCATGTTGAGGCAATGGACATCTGGCAATCAGCATCTGAAATGGTCAGAGTAACCTCTGCAACTAGAGATGGCAAAGCTTCTGCTGATGAATTGAGTGGCTCAACTTTCACTATTACCAGCCTAGGAAGGCTTGGAGGTCTTGGTGCGACACCAATTATCAACAAGCCTGAAGTTGGTATTCTTGGAGTTCACAATGCTAAAGAGCGTGCGGTAGTTAGAAACGGCCAGGTTGTCGTTAGAAGAATGATGAATTTGTCATCATCTTGGGATCATCGAGTTGTTGATGGTCACGATGGTGCGACACTAGTGCAGAGGGTCAAGACGTTGTTGGAAAACCCGGCAACTATTTTCATGTGAGGTCATAATATGCAGACAAAAAAATGCCAAGTTCTGGTTATTGGTGCGGGTCCGGGAGGATATGTTGCGGCAATTCGTGCAGGACAATTAGGTCTCTCGACTATTATTGTTGAAGGAGAAAAAGCTGGGGGCACATGTTTGATAAGAGGATGCATCCCTAGTAAAGCATTGATTCATGCCGCACATAGATTCCACGATTTAGCAAAGCATTCTGCTAAAGATGGCCATATGGGGATTTCAATCCCAGCCCCTGCAGAATTGAGTATGTCGGGAATGGTTGGCTGGAAAGATGGCATTGTTGACAAACTGAACAAAGGTGTTGAACATTTGTTGAAATCAGCTGGCGCTGAATTAATCAACGGATGGGCTGAATTCCAAGATGCAAAAACCGTCAAAGTTGGCAGTGGAAAAGATGCAATCATAATTGAAGGCGAAAATGTAATTCTTGCTAATGGCTCTGTACCAATTGAATTACCTTTCATGAAATTTGATGATAATGTCATCTCATCAAGAGAAGCACTCAGTCTTGAAAAATTACCAGACCATGTAGTTGTTGTTGGTGGCGGATACATTGGCTTAGAACTCGGCATCACATACCGAATGCTCGGCTCGGAAGTTACCATCGTTGAGGCAATGGATTCTATTTTACCAATCTTTGACAAAGAATTACGTAGACCATTGGAATTATTTGTCAAAAAGAACAAAATCAAAGTTCATACCGGTGTTTTTGCCAAGGGTGCTGAAGCTACAAAAGACGAAAGAACCAAACTTTTCTATGTGGATAAGAATGCCAAAGAAGGCACCAAACCAGAAGAAATCATCGCAGACAAGATACTAGTAACTGTTGGTCGTAAACCAAACAGCAAGGCACTCGAACCAACCGGTGTTGCATTGGATGAGAGAGGTTTTGTCAAAGTAAATGACAGATGTGAAACAAACATGAGAGGGGTATATGCTATTGGAGATGTTTGTAATTCCGGAGAAATGCTAGCACACGTAGCATCTTTCCAAGGTGAAATGGTTGCAGAAATTATTGCTGGTAAAAAGCGCTCCTATGATCCAGTCGCTGTACCAGCGATTGTATTCACAGAACCAGAAATTGTCAGCGTAGGGCTTTCGCCAGAGGAAGCAAAGGCAGCAGGCCATCCAGTAATTATCGGCAAGTTCCCACTAGCTGCAAATGGACGTTCACTAACTCAAGAAGCAGAAAAGACCGGCGGTTTTGTGCGTGTATGTGCTAGAGAAGATGATCATAGAATTCTTGGAATTCAAGCAGTTGGAACTCACATTAGTGAATTGGTTGGTGAGTGGACGCTTGCTCTTGAAATGGGCGCATTGCTAGAAGATATTGCAGGCACTATTCATGCCCATCCAACCATGACTGAGATGACTCACGAAGCAGTACTTGCTACACTTGGCCACGCAATACATACAGTATAAATTCAGTAATTTGTCGGCCATAACTATAAATGAAGTATAGACATGGTAAATCCATGTCTTACGAAGATATGACTTTACTTGATTTGAAAAAACTCTGTAAAGATAGAGGATTGAAAGTCTCCGGGAAAAAAGATGAAGTCATAATCCGCTTGATGGAATTTGATGAATCAAGAGGAGTTCATCAGCCAATGCCTACGCAGAATTTCTCTACTCCAATACAAACAATGGCAGGACAAATGCCGGTATCACCTCAGGTTGTTTACGGCAGAATGACTAGTCAAGGCATTGTAGTTACCAATAACAATAGTATTTCAGTCTCAAGAAATAACGGTCTAATTTCAGGAGTGGGCACGCTAATTATCGTCTATGGTGTATTCAGAATGTTTTGGGCACTAGCATTTGCTGCTATGGGTGATGGTGGCTTGGGGTGGGCTCTCGCACCAATAGCATTCATAGTCGCGGCACTATTTATTGTAAGTGGAATTTTGTTGACACAAGAGTACACCAATGGAATTTATACTACAATGGTTGCATTCCTAATCTCTGGAACTTTAAGTATAATTTTCACTGGTGAGGATTTAAATCCACTATCTATTTCTTTTGCTGAAGGTGGTGCATTAATACCTCTATCAATGATGTGTACATTGTTGGGTATTGGAATTGCGGCCTTACCATTACTGTTTTCTGAACAGGAATTGAAACAAGGTTGGCCAACTGCATTTGAAAGATTAATTGGCAAAAGTAATCCTGGAAAAAGGGAAATCAGTTGCCCACACTGTACCAACACATTACTAGTTCCTAACGATTATTCCGGAATGATTTCTTGCCCTGAGTGCGGCAAACAATCTACTGTATAATCAAGAACCACAACTTAGGCAGTCATCAGGGCTATCTAGGCTACAAGCAATTGCATCCATACTGCTAACTTCTGCCCTATCGGCTAGGCCAGATACGGTTTGATCTTGGGCTTTCTTTTGCTCAACAGTAAATTGAATAGCATCTGCAGCGGCTTTAGTTCTTAGATAGTACATTCCAGTCTTGAGTCCCTTTCTCCATCCATAGAAATGCATTGAGGTTACCTTTGCTGGGTTGGCATCAATCATGTGGATATTCATAGATTGACTTTGGTCAATATATGCGCCTCTATCGGCAGCCATGTCGATGACATTCTTCTGTTTTATTTCCCAAGTTGTTTTGTATAACTCTTTGATGTGGTCAGGAATTCCAGCAATACCTTGAATAGAGCCTTTATGTCTCAAAATTTCATCTTTCATCTCAAGACTCCACAAACCTAAATCAATCAAATCATTGATCAAATGCTTATTTGTTACAACGAATTCTCCTGACAGAGTTCTTCTAACATACAAATTGGAAGTGAATGCTTCAAAACACTCATTGTTACCTAGGATTTGAGATGTACTTGCAGTTGGCATAGGTGCCAAGAGTAGAGAATTCCTCATACCATGCTGAACTATCTCACTCTTCAAAGAACCCCAATCCCAGCGACCGCTGTGTTCATTCATGCCCCACAAATCAAATTGTAGTATTCCTTCACTTGCTGGTGAACCTTTGAACGAGGAGTAAGGGCCCTCGACAATCGCAGCATCTTTTGATGCTGTGCAAGATGCAAAGTAGATAGTCTCAAAGATTTCTTTGTTTAGGGCCTTTGCTTCATCTGATTCAAAGAACATACCGAGCATTGCAAAAGTATCTGCTAATCCTTGTACTCCCAAACCAATAGGGCGGTGCCTCATGTTGGAGTTCCTAGCCTCCTCAACAGGATAATAATTGACATCAATAACTCTGTTCAAGTTACCCGTAACGTGATATGTTACGTCATACAATTTTTGGAAGTCAAATTGCTTAGTCTCTTGATTAACAAAGCGTGGCAAGGCAATTGATGCTAGATTACAAACTGCAACTTCATCCTTAGCAGTATATTCCATGATTTCAGTACATAGATTTGAAGATCTAATCGTTCCAAGATTCTTCTGATTTGACTTGAGGTTAGCAGAATCTTTGTACAGCATATAAGGAGTACCTGTTTCGATTTGTGCTTCGACAACTTTGTCCCATACGGTTCTTGCCGGAACAGTCTCTCTTGCTAGACCTTGAGCTTCATAAGATTCGTATAATTGCTTGAATTCTTCTCCGTAAGCATCTTGCAAACCAGGACACTCATTTGGACAGAAGAATGACCAATCGGCATTTTGTTCGACTCTTTCCATAAATAGGTCCGGAGTCCATAGTGCATAGAATAAATCTCTAGCACGGAGTTCTTCTTTACCGTGATTTTTCCTCAAATCAAGGAATTGAATGATATCTGGATGCCAAGGTTCTAGATAAATCGCAATTGATCCCTTTCTTTTGCCGCCACCTTGGTCGACATATCTTGCCGTATCATTGAATACTCTAAGCATTGGAACTATTCCATTACTTTCACCATTTGTTCCCTTGATGTATGACCCCTTTGATCTAATGTGGTGGATTGACAAACCAATACCGCCGGCGCTCTTTGATATTAGCGCACATTGTTTCAATGTGTCATAAATTCCTACCAATGAATCATCCTGCATAGTCAACAAGAAACATGAAGACATTTGAGGAGTAGGCGTTCCGGAATTGAATAACGTTGGAGTTGCGTGTGTGAAATAACCCTGACTCATCAAATCATAGGTTTCTAATGCCTTTTCGATATTAGCATGGTGAATTCCTACTGCAACTCTCATCAACATATGTTGCGGTCTTTCTGCAACTTCGCCGTTCAACTTCAAGAGGTAAGATCTTTCCAGCGTTTTGAAACCAAAGTAATCATAATTGAAATCTCGATTATAATCAATGTGATTGTTGAGGGTTTCTTTGTTTGCCATTATTATCTCATAGATGTCTGCAGAAATCAACGGAGCATGAGCTCCTGATTCAGGGTCGATAAACTCTCTAAGATCAGTAATAACTTCTGAGAAAGTTTCCTTGGTTGAGCGATGTAAATCATCCACGCAGATTCTGGCTGCAAGTTTGCTGTAATCTGGATGATGAGATGCTAAAGATGCCGCAGTCTCTGCTGCGAGTTGGTCAAGTTCACGAGTCGTAACTCCATCGTAGAGGCCTTCAATGGTAAGTTTCGTCAAGTTCGCTGCATCAACCCAATTTGTATCAAGTCCGTCTGTCAATCCTGACATTTTTTCGAGGATAGCATCGAAACGAACGTCCTCTCTCTCTCCCTTTCTATTCACCACTTGCATTGTCATTTTGTTGCCTCCTGTTCACATTGCTGAATTGCCCAATATCTTTACTCCATCGCGTACGGTTCAAAAGTCTTCGTCTACTGAGAAGCGTTGTTGGACACTTCCAAGGGTTGCGCCATCTTTAACACCAGATTTCTGATATTCGCCAACTCGCTTCTCAAAGAAGTTGGTTTTACCTTGCATAGAAATCATTTCCATCCATGGGAATGGGTTGGAAACATCGTATAATTTAGCAGCTCCAAGAGATACCAATAATCTGTCTGCAACAAACTCGATGTATTGTTTCATCAAACCAGCATTCATCCCGATTAATTCAACCGGAAGTGCAGTAGTTACAAATTCAATCTCTATCTCAACTGCTTCTGCAATGATTCTGTGAATCATATTCTCCCCTGCACCTTTAATCAACTTACTATGAAGAAGACAAGCAAAGTCACAATGTAAACCTTCATCACGTGAAATTAATTCATTAGAGAAGGTTAAACCTGGCATCAAACCTCGCTTTTTCAACCAAAAAATCGCACAGAATGAGCCTGAGAAGAAAATACCTTCTACAGCTGCAAATGCTACTAACCTCTGAGCAAATGAACCCTTCTTTCTAGACAACCACTTCAATGCCCATGCACCTTTCTTTCGAACCGAGGGAACTGTTTCAAGAGCATTGAACAAGTGATTCTTTTCTTCGGTCTCGGTAATGTAGGTGTCGATCAATAATGAATAAGTCTCAGCATGTATGTTTTCCATCATTATTTGGAATCCATAGAAACAACGAGCTTCAGCCCATTGAACCTCGTCGGCAAAATTGGTCACTAGATTCTCATTAACGATACCATCGCTTGCCGCAAAAAATGCTAGAACGTGTTTTAAGAAATGGCGTTCGTTGTCATTGAGGCTTTTCCAATCTTTAGCATCCTCTGCCAAATCAATTTCTTCTGCCGTCCAAAATGATGCTGCATGTAATTTGTACATCTCCCAAATATCAGAATGCTCTATAGGGAACAAAACAAATCGTTCTGGCGCTTCTTTAAGCATAGGTTCTATGTGTTCTTGTGACAAATCTATTTCTATTTCTCCTGATGTTTTTATATTGTGGTCAATTACCATACACTCACCTCCAGAATCTTGAATCGCGCTGGATTTTGTTCTCTGCCTAAGAGGTGTATAATACTACCTCCAGACTTTCCTAAGGAAACACGGGTTTTGTTACAATTTTTTACTCGGGGAAATGGAGACTTAGTCTTGCGAATTGCGAAAAAAATACCATTCATAATAGGACGCCTGTGCGAGATAAAATCGCATATCTTTTATTCCTTTGTTTCCACTGAACTTAGTAAGTAAGGTTATACTTAGAAATTGTCAATAACCGAGAATTTATGGAGATGATGTGACAACTGATTTGAACGTCGAATTTGCTAAGTTAAGTCCCGAAGCAATAACTCCCACCCAAGGAACCCCACAATCTGCGGGTTGGGACCTTTACGCTTTAGAAGAAACCATTGTTAGAAGAAATAGCAGTTCTATGATTAAAACAGGATTGGCTATTGCAATACCAGACGGCTGGGAAGGACAAATTCGATGCCGATCATCATTAGGAAAGAAGGGCATGATAATGCCAAATGGAATAGGGACCATTGACTCTGATTACCGAGGAGAGTTAATGGTATTAGCAACTTGGATTGGCGAAGGAGATCAATTTATTGTGGAAAAAGGGGAGCGCGTAGCACAATTATTATTCTCTAGAGTACCAAAAGTCAAATTTGTTGAACGTACGTTCGAAGAATTAGGGACTACAGAAAGAGGCAAGGGTGGTTTTGGCTCATCTGGAAGATTTTAGCATTTGTTTTAAGTACTAACAAAAACAAATGTAATATTGATAATATGGGCGGAAAAACTTCAATTATAGAACTTGATAAATTTGTAATATTTGTAACATTACTACTACTAATTTACCTATTTAGACCTAGGAAACAACAAATTAGAATCAATCGGCAAAATCATGTAAATCAAGTAATTGACAAGCCTCCTAAAGGAGTTAGTGTGCTATTAGCCAAGGGAATCATACTCACAATAATGCTTGTTGCAACTAACATATTATTTGATTATTCTGAAAATATTTCTCTATATGAAAGTGAAAAATGTAACACTAATCATCGTTCCAACAAATACCAATGTGTGTTTGAGCAATACACGTCTGACGATTTGGCAATGCAAATAGATGGTTTCTTGATGAATACTGATGTGGGATTAGGATTTGAAATTGGAGATCAGTTGAACCATGGCAACACCCCTGATGGACCTTGGTATTGGTTGTATTACCTAATTGGTGGATTATTCATACTGTCTGGATTTAGACTCGCAAATAAAAGAAGAAAATCTCACCTTACTAAGTTACGAGCAGTTGAGCAAGAATTGCGTCCGATTATTCGGCAACTGGCTAACGATCCAAGAGGGGTAATAGAGGGTAGAATCACCATGCCAAATCCGGTTCAGACTTCAAAACCAACCGGAAAAGAAAGCCGTAGAATTTTTGCAATATTTTTCTTTTCTGCACTGATTTCAATTATTACAATGATGAGTTTCTTCGACTTTTTCTACCACATAAATTCAGGCATGGAAATGCGACCAAAGCACAATAATCAAGCATTTTTACTTTCAATGATGGCACTTGGTTTCAATATATCTGGCACCATTTCTGTCAAATATCTGTCAGCGAACTATCCAGGTGAGTCTGAATATAGTACCATACCTGCACCAATTCGAAATGAAAGAATAGTGGAGAAAACCAATACAGACAAGCCAACCTCTGCTAGAGATGTGCTTGCAGAATTAGCTAAGGAAATGCGAGCCACTAGAATTGAATCTGAGATGTTAAGAGTTCAACTTAATGAGACTAAGGAAAAGGTCTCAAATCTTGAATCTGAATTAGAGAAAAAGGCGTTAGAATTAGAGACTATACAATCACTTTCTCTTGACATGGAAAGAATAGTCAAGCAAAGTGAAAATACCCAAACTAAGAATCTTTCATTAATGGATTCTGTACTTGTCGGAGACGCTTTATTTAATGGAGACAAAATTGACAAGCAAGTTGTCAATGATCCCAAAGCAATTGCTAAAGCAGCAATTGAAGCTTACAAAGCAGGTAGAACTGACGTAAAATCGGTTGAACTTGATTTTTGATTAACTCTATCATGGAGATTGCATTGGCAACACCATGACCAATGGTCGCTGCGTTGACATCCGTTATGAAGGGATTGTCGATTATGAAGAGGCTATAGGGTTGATGAAAAACCTCCAGAAGCAGAGGATAGAAGAAGAGATTAACGACACTATGTTAATCTTGGAACATCCAGAAATAGTTACTGTCGGTCCAAGAGCTAGGAATGACGGAATATCTGCTCCACCTGGTTACAAGACATTCCCAGTTGACCGTGGTGGAGGTTTGACGTGGCACGGAGAAGGACAAATTGTCTGTTATCCTATCTTCAAATGGAATTTAGACGGGGAAGATTCAGTCGCTGCAATTATATCTATAATCGAGGACTGGGTTATATCCTCGCTAACTGAATTAGATATTCCCGCTCGAAGGGATGAACGAATGCAAGGTGTTTGGGTTGGTCAACACAAAATTTGTAGTATCGGTTTATCTTTCCTGAGATGGACTTCAAGACACGGATTTACCATCAATGTAGACACTCCCTCAGGTAGAGTTGAGAATTTGTCGGGTTGTGGATTGGGCGCTGCAACAACAACATCGCTAGAAAGACTTGGTTTCAGAACAACAAAAGAAGAAATTATATCGGCACTATTCGATTCAATTGAGAAATCAATCAATAGAAAAATCGGTTTCATTTATGATTGACTAACAATAACAAATATTTGATTAGAAGTAGTGCGCCAAATATGACCAATTATTGGCCTAGATTCACTCGCGAGAACTTTGAAAATTCAGTACCTCCAATAGATTATCTAGAATGGTATATACCTCGCTTACAAGAAGCAAGAACTCACAATTTGTCGTTCAGTGGAATGCAATATAATTGGGATATCCAAAGCATGCTAGGAGAAAAAATCGTTGACATCGGCAAGCAATACATGGGAGATATTGATGATCCTAGAATAATTATCTCAAAGCGGGAAGGAGTTAGTCCAGATAATGTTTTAATCACTCATGGCGCAACCCAAGGAATCAATATTGCATTATTGACCGCCATCGCAAAAATCAGAGATAAGGTAGATGGAAGAATCGTTGTTACTGTTGAGTCGCCAACCTATGCACCAATTCCACAAACTGCACTAATTCTGGCTGATGAGGTAATTAGAGTTGACAAAACACCTCCAAAGAGTGGCCTTGGTCATTGGAGAATAGACTACGATGAATGGCATGCAGCGATAAAAAAATCACACATAATTATGATTACTCCTATTTCCAATCCGTCTGGGTGGGATTTACATCCAGAAGACAAAGACTGGATCATAAAACAGGCTCAAGAAAATGACGTGTTAGTTATCGCTGATGAGGCATATAATGATGCATACCGGAATATCAAAGATTATCGAGCAATTCATACTTTTGGCAATAATTGCATCTCAATAAATTCGTTAACTAAGGTCTACGGAATGGGGCCAATTAGGTTTGGTTGGCTTATCGCGGAAAGAGAAACAATAGCGATAGCAAGAAATATTTTCATGACATTCTCCGGTGTTATGTCCAGTCCAACTATGCGAATTGCTGCTGAAGCACTCAAGAATTTAGCAAAAGTTGACCAAGCGATTGAATATTACCGAACTCACAACTTACCAAAATTAAGAACTATTTTGGAAAAACACGGGATTGTATGGAATGAACCTACAGCGGGAGTTTTTGGCTGTTTTGAATTACCAAATAATCTAAGTTCGGAAAAATTTGCTGATCAACACTGTAAGGACAATGACCTTTTGGTTGTACCTGGTTCAATGTTTAGCGACAGAATGAACTCTTGGGTCAGAGTGGCATGGTCTATAGAACCTGAATCGTTTGAATTAGCTGCTGATGCCTTGGATAAATCTCTACAATCTGCATTAAATTAAAAACAAGTGAATAAAAGTAATTGATGATTTGGCAGGGTCATGGGCGAGACTGTTGTAGCCATTACTGGCGCTTCTGGAGCGATATACGGAAAGCGCTTGCTAGAAATTCTCCAACAACATGGTAAAGACACACGATTGGTTGTTAGCAATGCTGGTGAAATAACCCTAAAACATGAATGTGGCATGTCCAAAGAAGAACTTGCTGAAGCCACCGGTGCTAAATTGGAAGACGAGAAAAATATTGGCGGTAAGTCTGCTTCTGGCTCAGCGAAAATTGACGCAGTAGTAATTTGCCCTTGCTCAGGGACAACGCTTGGGAAAATGGCAGCTGGAATAAGCGACAATCTAGTTACACGCTCAGCAATAGTTGCCCTAAAAGAAAGAAGAAAACTGATACTTGTGCCAAGAGAAGCACCTTATGCCACCGTTCACTTAGAGAATATGACTAAGTTATCATCATGGGGCTCAATCATAATTCCTGCTTCTCCTGGATTTTACAATCACCCAAAATCAATTGACGACCTAGTTGACTTCATTATTGCTCGAATATTAGATCACCTAGATATCAATCATCAAGTCGGCAAGAGATGGACTGGTGACGAAATTTAATCAGCAATTTACCGCCGAGTTATTGAACTAAAACTGCTACGGCGTATTGTCACTCATGTCTAAATTAGACTACTCTAGCATGTTAGTTGCTGAATTAAAGCAGGAACTTACCAATCTTGGGCTTTCCACAAGTGGAAATAAAAGTCAACTAATTGAACGACTTAATTCACATCATAAGGAACCATTAATGATTTCAATCGAGGCTGATCTAGTAGAAGAGGAGTCACGTTATGAGGCGATCTTTACCAAGATGAAAACCCAAGTAGTTGGGCCATTAAACTTGGGAGCAATTATTGCAATTTTCATCTCATTGCTGATGATTTCATCAGTTTTAGTCTTGAAACCTGCCTGGTTAGGATTCGGTGCAGATTATGATTATGAGTTAATTGATTTTGACCAAAGTCAAACTAAGATATATGCCGAGGAATTAGTAGCGTTAGGACACCCAACTTGGGAGGGTAGAATGAGTGGTACTGTCGAGGAGGCAAATACTTCAACTTATATTCTTGATAGACTAACTGAAATGGGTTATGAAGCTCAATCAAACGAATATCAAGTACCTATGCATCATGTCAATTCAGAACCCAGCTTTAGATTATGTGTCCAAGGTGGTTTTGGTCTTTCTCCCTGTGATGGCCCCATAGGCCAGGCAGGTGGCTCGCAAGTTACCATTTTCCAACATCGGTTAGATTATGTGATTCAAGGATTTTCAGGACAATCTCAGTATTTCTTTGACGAGAATATTCCCGTAACAGATTTGGGTAATGGCACTGATGAATCACTTTGGCAATCTGCCACTGGAACCCTAGGTTATGTTAGAATGGATGAATCCAGAGTGAGTAACACCGAGATGTATTCTTATGCTGCTCAAAATGATTTAGCTGGAATCATCAGTGTCAACAAAATTATCAATTGTGGGCAAATTGAAGGAAATGACTGTGTCCCAATATTCAAGGGTACAAATTATGATTCACTAGTATCTGCAAACGGCGGCAGTATCCCAACCGATATACCGTTTGTTGCTATGTCAAAAGATGCAGGAGATATATTCGAGGCTTTAGTCATTAATGCTACTGAACCTGCTTCGATTGAATTAATTATTGATGTCACTAATGATGAAGAGCGTAGCATTTACGTTCCATGCGGCATAATTGAGGGTAAGAGTTCTGAAGTAATTATTGCTGGCGCCCACCATGATACTGTCTATCAAGGCGAAGGTGCCGTAGATGACACATCTGGCGTTGCCACCGTACTCGAAATGGCAAGACAAATTGCGGATATTGTCAACAAAACAGGGAAGCCTGAGAGGACTATTCAATTCTGCACCTGGGGTGGCGAAGAAGAAGGATTATGGGGCAGTAGAGCGTATGTTGCCGATATGCAAAATAGTCTAAGTGACAATTTGAGATTATACCTAAATTTTGACATGAATCATGTTGATGGAGATTTCCAAAACAGAGGAAATTCTCTAACCTTATTCACGAATAATGAAGATGATTTTGGACACATAAAAAGAATTGCAGATTTGTACAAGAAAGAAAGTTCACAAATTGCCAACAAATATGACATTCGATTCAGCCTCCTCGATGGTGCAAGAGGGACGCCAAATGAAATGCCTTGTAATTCGGATTATTGCCCGTTTATTTATGAGTTGGATGGCAAAACGGGGAGGGCAGTTTCGTGCTATGGCGGCGGTGCTTGGGAGTATCATACATATCTTGACACCATGGACCGATTTAATGAAGAATCTTTACATGTTTCTGGATCTATCTATGGAACGTACATGAGATTACTGGCATATGACATGAATGCTTAGTTCCGTGAAATTCAATAACAGATTGACATAGGCCTCGTCATGGTGGCTCCTAGTGCTTGGGCATCGCATATTTTGGTAAACTCCAAATCTGAAGCAATTCAAATTAAACAAAAAATTACTAAATTAAAGGAATTTCAAAAACTTGCTAGAAAAAAGAGTACTTGCCCTTCCTCACAAAAAGGTGGAGACCTTGGTTGGTTTAGAAAAGGAATGATGGTAAGAGAATTTGATGATGCAGTATGGAGCATACCATTGTCTACTACTTCTGAACCGGTTAAATCACAATTTGGTTATCACCTTATTTGGGTACATGAAAGGGAAGAGAATTAGATGTTTAAAGTCGGATTAGAGAATTATACTGTGCTAGGTAAGCATGGTGCTTATGACTTTGAGCATGAATACCAACAGCCATTTGTGGTAAGTATCTGGGTTGAATTAAACCACAATCAATTTGATGATGATTTATCAAGAACCATCAACTATGCAGAACTACAAAATGTCGTCCACGAGGTAATTGTGAAATCGCCACCAATTAGGTTGATGGAAACAATGATGACAAAAATGTTTGACAAAATTAGAGTAAACAATATTGTCAGTAAAATTTCGATTAGAATTGAAAAGCCACAGGCTAAATTGCCCAATGAAGGGGGACTAGCTATTGTCGAATCAGAGTGGCCATTTGAACAAGAGAATTGATACAATTGATTGATTTAACACCACCATGGGCGAGTCACTTCAAAGGGTGTTTGTTCCTTCCGTGACTGAGGAAGATGGTGGAACTATCGGATTGGGTTGCTTTAGTTCAGAAGATACAGCTTGGCAAGTTTTACGCACCTTTCTTAAGAAAAGTGAACAAATGCTTCTAAAGGATTGCAGTGTTGTGGTTTGGGATGTCGACATTGTTGGAGAGGATGCCATGACGGTATTGTCTAGTATGGAATGTAAAGACTGTCCAGTTTGTGGTCGCCGTACTTTTTGGATAGATGTGGATAATTTTAGCGCACTATGTCATGGAACTGCATGCTCAGCTTGGATCGAAGAGAATACAGTAGACCCAGAAATCATTGATTGTGGCTGGCCAACCATCAGATTCATCAAACAAAATAAATCGATTGAAGAAGCAGTAGAAGCGCTTTTCAAGCTTGGAGATCGATTGAAGTCTGCTGGTGGAGAACGTATGGATGAAGCAAGTGCAGAATCAATTTTAGAACAAGAACCTAATGAGTGATTATACTATTTGTCTGAGTATTGAACTTAGGAAGATGAAGGCAAATATTCCAAAGAATATGAACATCCAAATCCGCATCTGTTTTTCATTACGAGTGTTTTTATCATGCTGGTCAAGGCACTCTTGAGATTTGCAAACCCTAGGTTCTGAATTTGGGGAGATAGAAATACCGCAAATTCTACAATGCTTGTGCGATGGTAATTTACTATTCGAGATCTTGCTAGTGACCTTTGATACATTTTCTTTTATTTTCTTAACGTCAACCATGTAATCAACTCCTTACTAAGGTGCCTTCGAACTCTTTTCCATCAAGGGCAGATTCAATCAAGTCTATTTCTCTACCATCTAATACGGCAAGATTTATGCTGTTTTTTGCTGCAATACTAACCGCAATTGGATCGACAACTGCAGATTGGCCTGGTTGCAATCGTTCAGTTCCACAAATCTCGATTAATTGACTAATCGTCATTTCAAAAAAGGGTTTAGCATCGGTGTAATTACGAGGGTCTCTATCGTAAATGTGACTGACATTGGTGGCGATGATACAATCTCTAGAATTACAATCTCTTGCTAATG
>MDSV01043655.1_pt1 | contig 14732 bp, 25 predicted proteins | sample 810851 | NCBI WGS metagenome assembly MDSV01 (sample SAMN05326640, study PRJNA326480) | marine metagenome | isolation source: seawater | place: Atlantic Ocean: North East | collected 2012 | reverse complement strand
GCGATGCGTCGAAGCAAGTGCTGGAGTTTTTGGATGCAAAATAGTTTGTTTGAAGACTTGGAGACAGATTGGGAATCAGAATGGCACGGGATGCCAGAGTATGTGCAGGAAGATTTACGTCCATATCACGCAATTAATGTTCGCTTTAGAAATCAAGAAGATTTCATGCGATTTAAAGAATTGATGGGTCAGGCGATAAGCCCAAAACAGAAAGCCTGTTGGTATCCAAAAATGGATCACAGGATTACGTCTGATAAGCGATATATCGATGAACCCTAAGTATCCAGTTTATATTGTATCGAAGGGGCGGTGGGAGAGCCGACTAACAAGCAAGGCGCTTGATTGGATGGGTGTGCCTTACAAAATCATTGTCGAAGCCAGCCAGCTTGAAATGTACGCTGCTGAAGTTGGTGCAGATAAATGTCTTGTGCTTCCGACAAAATATCTTCTCGACTATGATACGTGCGATGATCTTGGAGATAGCAGATCAAAAGGCCCGGGGGCCGCTCGTAATTTTGCTTGGGATCATGCAATTGATTTGGGAGCATCTAGACATTGGGTGATGGATGACAACATTGCATATTTCCACAGGCTGAACCGAAATCTTTTGATTAAAGTCACGTCAGGAACAATATTTCGGGCAATGGAAGATTTTGCAGATCGCTATAAAAATGTGTATTTGTCTGGGCCTTGCTATGATTTTTTCGTGAAAGCGAAAGAACCTCTGCCAGCGTTTGTCAAGAACACGCGCATTTATTCTTGCCTGCTGATTCAGAACAATATTCCCTATCGATGGAGGGGTCGATACAATGAAGATACAGACTTGTCTTTGCGCGTTCTAAAAGACGGCCATTGCACTGTGCAGTACAACGCCTTTCAGCAAGAGAAGGCCACCACACAGACGTTGTCTGGCGGCAATACAGAAGAGTTTTACGCGCACGAAGGCACTAAACCCAAGAGCCAGATGATTGAAGATTTGCATCCAGACGTAGCAAAAGTGGTTTGGAAATTTAACCGCTGGCACCATGAAGTAAATTACAGACCGTTTAAGCAAAATAAATTTTGCTACGTTGACGGTTTTAAAATTCCTGTCGGTGTAAACAATTACGGAATGAAAATCAAAAAAACCACTAAAGGAGGATAGGAGTGAAAAAACTAACGCCAGCCCATGAGGCTGAACTGCGACATTTGAGAGGCCAAGTGGATCGTTTAGAGAGGGAGGCTTATCGCACAAGCCCAGTCCCAGACTCACAAAACGATCTCTGGTTAGCGCGGCAGGAACTGAAAAACTTTGTCAGTGGACTGAGACAAAACAATTACCAAATCTAAGGGAGAAAACAGATGAATAAATGGTTAGAATTTGAAAGGTTGCAAGCGAGAACGAAAGGCCCAAACGGCAAGCCTTTGCGACCACCGCTGCCGTGCGATAGGGGGAAACAGCGGAGCCGCACAGACACTGACGCATTTACGCCGATCTTGAGGGCGCTAGAAAAACATGGGCCAATGACGAGCAAAGACATTGCACGGCTGCTGAAGAAAAACTCTCACAATGTTTGCGGAACAATTCGCCACGCTGTTGACGCTGGCTTGGTTGTTAAAAAAGCTCACGTTCGATCAAGGAACGGGGGCAAAGGCCACATGAATTGCTGGCTGTATCAGATCGCAGCATAGGTTGCATCGGGGGAAAGTCACCCATTTTGGCTTCCCCCATATTAATTAAATATATTTAATTTGTATTCTGCTATTGTATCTTCGATCAGAATGCCTATATGTATTGTGTAAGATCAAAAACTCAAAAAATGGAGAGACCCAATGAGCATCGAAACCAAAAACCTTACTGCCAATCAAGTGAATGCCATGACTGCTTTGATCAAAAGTTGCCTTGGCAACATGGGCGGTTCAACCCTCGCTGATTTAGAAGACGATCCATTCACATGGGTTGATGCTTCCGACCTAGTCGAAGCTGGCTGGGGCCAAAAAGAAGCTGAAGGCACATTTGGCTCACTGGTCGCTGCTGATTTAGTTTATCTTTATGACCAACGCTCGGCTGGCGATGGAGGTAACTTATATTCGCTGGCAGAAGACTGGGACGTTCTTCGCAAATTTCACTCATAATCCAACGAGGGGCTTCGGCCCCTCATCCAACGATCTAGAAAGGATCAAAAAATGAAACTCTACACCAACGTAAAAGGCCAGTGGGTCGGAACGCAAGCCGAAGCCAAAAAAATAGATGCTTGGCATACTGACGTGCCTACAGACAAGCCCAGCCTGTTGGCGTGGCTGAACCACAAAGCAGAACTTACAAATTCTTTCGGCCTGCCAGTGGAGCCAGTGCCAGCCCCAGTGGTCACTGAGAACGCTGTGAACATTTATCCGCACGGCAAGCCACATGCTTGGGTGACTATCCGCGAGTGCGCTGAGAAAGCATCGCTCAAAGATTTGGGCCACGCTCTGGCGATTTACATGAACCGTGTTGATGAATTGCTGGACGATCAATAAAAATATTAATTAAATGTATCTGGGGGTATTGTATTCCCAGATATATTTCTTATATGTATTAGGTAAGATCAAAAACTCAAAAAATGGAGAGACCCAATGAACGCCCAAGACGCACACACAGCAATCGCCAAACTCTCAGAAGACAGCAAAGTTTATTGCTTCAGTTGCTCAGAATACGGACGGCGGTTTGTCGTTGCCACGGTCACCATTGACCCAAGCCTTGGTCATGGCAACGCCAAATACATCGATGACATCGAAGGCGTGGTGCTGCCAACCGCTGATGCCTTTGAAAAAGCGCGCGCCAAAAAGCGCCGTTACGCATAATCAAAACGGGGCCACCGCCCCACCCACCATCCAATCAGGAGACCATCCAATGCTTCCAAGAACTGCCCAAGCCCACACCCCCCTCCGCACCAGCAAGAGCCGCCGCACATGGTGTGGCCCATACGCCGCCGCTGTGTTTATGCGTCAGCACTATGACGCCGCATATGAAGTGTGCCTGTGTCACACACTTCGCGACAAGATCACAGGCATGAGCAACAAGCTCATGAAGACGGTCATGGAGGCCAATGGCATTTACATGACGTTACACTACTGCCGTGATGTTGGATCGTATGCCAGACAAAATCCTACGCTGGCGGCTTGGCTCAAAACCCGTGATCGCAAGAAGACCTATCTGGTCAACATCACGGGCCACTACATTGTGGTGTCGGGCGACAAGACCATCGACAACCAGTCTGGCGAGTGGCACAGCGTCCGTAAATCTAAGCACCGCCGCAAGCGTGTGGGATACGCTTGGGAAATAAAAGCACCCCGCTAATAAATTATTTAAAGATACCCCTTGATATATCTTGGGGTATCATTATATGTATTGTGTAAGATCAAAAATTCAAAAATCAGGAGACAGAAAATGGCATACGATCCAACACACGAATATGAGCATAACTACCACCCGTCCATTGAAGCGCGGAAGCTGGAAAATTACGTTAACTCCAAGCGTCAGGCTTGGATCGGGTCTGATGATCGTGCCGCAGAAATTATTGATTTTGTGAGCAGCTATGATGAAAAAGACGAAGGTTTCTTTCCAGCCGTCAAAAGAGGCATTTGGAAGTTTGGCCGTCCTACCGAAAATATGCGTGACGCAATGGTACGCATTCTGGACAAACGTGCCGCTCAAGCCGCCGAATGGGCAACCAGAGATGGCAAGTGTGAGTTTGTTGGCACAGTAGGTCAGCGTCAGGCTTTTGCTGTTACAGTCAAGCATATCGTGGAACTGGAAGGCATCTATGGTATCTCGCACCTTCACATCTGCCGTGACGCTGATGACAACGTCATTATCTACAAAGGCACACAATACTGGGGCAACGGCGCTCAAGTGACTTTTATGGCAAAAGTCAAAGAACATGGTGTTCGTGATGGCGTAAAGCAGACCATCATCCAGCGCCCCACAAAAGTCAAAATCAACGGCGAAGACTATTAATCCAACGGGGGCTTCGGCCCCCACACCAACAGGAGGAAGATATGTCTAACACTTACGAAATCAGAGCTTTCAACACAAAAGACGGCAAGCAGAATTGCTTTTCCGTGCGCGGCTTCAAGACAGAAGCAGATGCCAAGAAAGCGTTTTTGTGCCGCGTGCGCAACGTTGGAATGCAACGCACCAAGCTGATTGAGCTTGGCTTGCCGATCTCATGCTTGGCTGACGAGATTCAGCTTGTCGCCTACAACGAGGCGATGACATGGCTGGAAGAAATTAAATCATGGAGGGCGGCGTAAGCTGCCCCCACCAATCAGGAGAGAAAAATGGCACGTAGAAGTTTTAAAATCTTTGGAATTAAAGATGGTGGCTCAGAGGAATGGGTCGATACTGTCAGCAGCCCCAAAGCAGGAAAAGCCGCACATGAGGCAATGAAGACAGAAGGGCATTACGATTACATCCGTTGCCGCGATTGCTTGGGCGGCTTGCGGTTTGAGTACAATTTGAAAACTGGAAGGAAGACAGCATGACTATCCCCACCAACCAAGGAGAGAAAATATGAAATACGAATGGGAAGATGAAATCGATCTGGAGGGTATATTGGAGCGGATCAATGAGCCGCTGCCCCTGCACCTTTCTGTGATTGGCCTTGCAGTGGTTAACACAGATCACGTCGAGGCTTGCTTGCAAATTGAACAAGACTGGATTGGCAATGAAATGATGCAGCTTGACGTGATGCAAGACATCAAGGGCGATGCCTCTACCGCCTATGAAGAGTGCCGCAAGCGCCCAGATCAGGAGACAGGCCAATGATCCCCTGCCCAGAATGTGATTACACAGGCCACAAAGGCCGAGTAGAAAAAACATTGTACCAGCGTTTCGGTGGAACGCTGGAGCCTGTTGGAGAATGGGTCGATTGCGATTACTGTGATGGCAGTGGCGAAGTTGAGGAGGATGAAGATGAGCGATGAGAAAGTAGTTAAATTTCCTGAGCCTCTGTCCGATCTGGATCGGCAGTTTCTTGAGCTTGAAAAACAGCGTGAATTAATCAGAGAGCAAGCGCGACAGCTTGCTTCTGTTCACAAGCCCAAATAGCCGCTATAATGCCCCTAATTCCATTTAGGGGGTGATGACCCATGATCGATCCTGTAAGCGCCTACGCCGCCGCCACAGCCGCCTATAAGGGCGTTAAAATGTTGATACAAGCTGGCAAGGATATTGAAGACGTTTCAAAACATCTTGGGTCTTGGTATGGCGCTGTTGCTGATATTACTCGTGCCGAATCGCAACGCAAGAACACAACGTGGCTGGAAAAAAAACAGCACGGCGAAGCGTCAATTGAACAGCAGGCGATGGACATCACGATCCGCGCCAAAAAATTAAAAGAATTTGAATCCGAAATTAAATTTATGTTGGATTATCGTTTCGGTTTGGGAACCTATGACGAGATGCTTGGCATGAGACGCAAAATCAGGGCAGAACGAGAGCGCACGGTCTATGCCGCAATGGAAAGCAAGCGCCAAATAAAAAACAACATGGCGATTGCTGCGTTGTCGCTTGGCATAATTTCTGTTTTGGGGGGCGGCATTTATTTGCTAACGCTTGTGTTATGACAGGCTCTTGGGTGCTGTACATTATTATATTCTTTGTAAATGGTGAGACGATTGTGTTGGAAAATGATGAAAGATTTAAAACAGAAGATCAGTGCTGGGCCGCAGGCATGATAAAAGGGCCGCATCTTTTAGAGAAAACTTCACATATTTTTGGCGTCCCTGTGAGGGGCAGTTTTTCATGTCAGAAGGCAGGGCAGAATGCTTAAAGTTTTATTGATGTCCGTAACGCTTGCAGGCGTTGCCAATCCGACCCATGTGCAGTGCCACCTGTGGAAGCGGATTACTGACAAAAATACTGGTCAGAAAATTTGCGTCTATCGCTTTACAGCGGGGTATGGAGGTCTGGCCTATCATTACCCAACTCACAGCTTCAAAGAGTGTCCCAAAGTCTTTTCCTGTGTTTATGAGAAGAAAGACAAAAGACCCACGCTTGGTGAGATATTGGATGGATTAAAGGGCGGCTTCTGAGCTACTGAGCGGCCTCTTGTACCTGTGCCGCTGCGTCAGGCGTTAAGCTCTGTATAATTGAATTAGCCGCAGGAGACTGATTAATTTCGGCCTGTGGTGCTTCATCTGGATTGTTAGCTTCCACTGCCCTATTATGAATTTCTACTAATGCTGATCCAAACGCATTAACATATTCCATTGCGTCTTCTCTAAATTGCGAGTCTCTTGATGAAATCTCCATTAATCTGCCCAAATGAAATTTGGCATTATTTGGATTTTTCCCCATCTGAGGCCCAGCTTTGACAAGCCATTTAATAAACTCAGGCTTTGTTAAAAGTCTGGCTGAGACATATGGCGTAAGTAGCGCCCCCACCATTCCAGATGCCGCTGTAGAAGCTGCCCCTGCAATATTTGATGGGTCTGTACCAATCATATACAAACCGCCAATTAAGGGGCTAACAGTTGCTACTGTCCCAATGCTTTGACCAGTGCGGCTATTATTTGCAAATGCATCTGCTGATTTTATATCATCAAACATTGCAACCAAATCATCCAAGTCTTTTCTGTTAGAGCTTTTGCCAAACAAAGCATCTTTTGCACTGTCAGATAATTTTGAATAATTGGTAATAAACTTAGCAGTTGAGAAATCTTCAATGGCATCTTGTCCAGCGGGATTTGTCATACCCAGCCTGCTTAATATTGATGCTTGTATATCACCTCTTTCTGCGGCAGGAATATTTCGCAATATTTTCTTTAATTTTGCGCCACCTTCCTTTGTGCCTTGCATTAAAAACGTAAACGCTTGCACTTCATTTTTTTTGTCTCTGTGAAGTTGGTCATATACTGGTTCAACATCAAATTTCTGTCTGTTCTTAGTGTATGTGTCTGCCTTGCTTAATGCTTTTACTGCGTCTTCACCGCCATAATTTACAACGGCTTCATTCATATCGTTAGTCAAAGACTTATACACAGTTTTTAAATAGCTGACAGCATCGCCACCGCCTTGCTGTGTCATGCCATCCGTTTTACGACGAAGATTTGTTCTTAATTGCCTGAGTGTTGAAAGGTCAACACCACCACGACTTTGCGAATCTGCGATTAATCTTTCGACTTCATCTAAAGCTGCCTTCATAGACGGCAATAAAGATTCTGGGGCTTTAGATAAATCTTCCAGAAGTTTAGCGCGTAATTCCATAACATTGTTTAATCGACCAGTTGCATTCGGAGCCAAATCATATGCAGCATCATATAATTTAGTTTGATCTCTTTTGAATTTTGCAAGCCCCTTTTCAGCGCCTGTTTGCAAAATGCTTCCAATCTCTCCACCCTCTTGAACAGGACGCCCATATCTAGATGCAATATCTTGTGCAGCCTGCCCCGCTTGTGTTCTAAATGTATCAAATTTTTCAAATATCATTGGGGCGCTTGTGGGAAAGTCGTTTAGCCTTTGCTCCAAAAACATTAAAACTGGAGACTGTGACGTAGTTCCAGCAGAGGGCAATGTTATACCAAATCTCGCTGCTTCTGCCAATCTTTCTTGTGCAGTGGATTGGCGTTTTTTTCCAATACCAGCAACAGTACGGGTAACCGCACCGGGAATGCCTTTTACAGCATCAATTGTTTTTTCAGCAATTTTACCGCCAACAATTTCCATCCCAACATTTGTCGCGGCTTTAGACGTTTGCTCGACAGGCCCACCACGACTTACCGAAAATGGGTCAGGTAAAAACGCATCCACAGCCCTGTCGTATAATTGGCCTCCAGCTTCAGACGCAAGTGCAGCCGCTGCTGGTACTGTGACCGCTTCTTCTGGTGTTGCGATCTGCGGCCCCATTTGACCAGCAACCAATGCTGATGTCCCGCCTATGCCGCCAGATATTGTTGATACAATATCCCTGCCAACAGAAATAACATCTCCAAAATCTAATCCTTTGGGGTTATAAAGAGTTTTTTGACCTGTTGATGGGTTTGTATAAATAAAATTATCTTCGCCCATTGGGCTTCCAGCAGTTGAAACTGCGTCTGGATAAAATTGCTTTATTGCTTCCAGTCTTCGATCTGGGTCATCAAAATTTCCGACAATCGCACGAACTTTTTTTGGTGCGCCAGATGTTGTATCAATGGTTTTAAATTTAGAGCCTGCCATTTATTCTGCCCCCTCTTCAATTATACGACCATCTGATAGCTGTTTATATTTAACACCATCCAACTCCCATTGAGAAACAACAGTTACAGCTTCGGGGGCAGTATCGACTTGGTTGGAGACTGAGCTATCCAGTGGAATACCGTGCTTGGCTCTGTCATATGTACCTCTACCTTCGTTTAGCTTACCTTGAGACAACAATCTATTTGTATCTGAAAAATATTGCGCCAATACGTTTAGCTTGTTTCTTGCCTGCTCATCGTTATCAAGAGTTGATGGGTAATATAATGCCATGTAATTATCAACTTCTGCTGGCGGCACAGCCGCACCTGATCTTGCTCTAAGTAAAAGCTCAATAGATCGTTTCATGGCTTGGTATGCAGTTCTCGAATCTCCAGTTAAACTACCTGACGGCCCTGCACCACCACCGGGCAACAAATTTGATGCTATTGCAGCAAGCCTATTGTATTTTCCATCTTTAAAAAGAATATCAGAAGCGATTTTAACATCAATCATACCCCCATTGGAATCAACAATACCTTGAACTGCTTCCTTTGGAATGGATGGGTCTTTTTCACTAAATACTGTGTATTCCTTACCAGCTATGACAACAGTTTGGAGTAAAGGTTTTCCATCATCATCATCATCATCACCATCACCATCGCCATCACTATCATCATCAACATTTTGTGTTGCAATGTCTTTAATTGAATTTGCAACGGTTTCGCCATATGCCGTTTCAATAATTTCATATGCGTCTTTACCCGGATTAGTCGCAGTTTTTGAAACTCCATCTTCAACAAAAGTAATAGTTTCAGTTTCAGCCATGTCTTTTACATCACTAATAAACTGTGCAAGCTGTCTACTATCGACTTTCCCATCGTTTCCAATAAAAGTATCTACAAATTCAAAAATTCTACTTGTCATGCGCTCTGGCGCTGTTCCCTGTGGCCCCGCAGGAGCAGGCTTTTCGGGTGACCAACCACCTTCTTCGCTTGTTGCAGTGTTGTAATCTTCTTCACTATAAACTGTTAATTCTCTTCCATCTTTGTAGACAGTTCTTTTGTACTGAGCAGTCGATTGTGCCGCTGGTTTTATTGTTGACCAGCCGCCACCCGCTTGTGAAGTGAGGGTGTCAAACTCTGCTTGTGATCGCGCTTCTACTGAACTGCCATTTTTGTACAATGTTACAGATTTAAAATCATCTGTTTTAACACGTCCATAGCCAGCACTGATTGCAGCCTGTTCCTGTTCGGGACTATACACATCTATTGTGGAGCCGTCAGGTTTATACAAAGTGCGTTTTCCAAACTTAGCTGTACTTGGCTTAACAACACTGCTAAATCTCGCGCCTTGTTTTTGCAGATCGGCAAAGCCTTTGGCTGTTAAGAAATCAACATATCCCTTTTCGTAGCCAGTTATCTTTCCATCAGCATCCTTGATTGGCATTTCAATCATGTATTCTTTCGGATCGCGGTATGTCGCCGCCTTCGGCTTTAGCGTTGGCGCAAGGCTAAACGCCGTAGAGGCCACTTTCTGGTCTCTGTCGCGCTTCTCTTTCTTTTTGGCAGTCAGGTAGTCGAGCGGCACAAGACCAGCGCCTACGGCAGAGCCAAGCACTGTGGCACCCGGTTGTGATGCCTGCTTGCCCATTTCCAAAAAGAACCGCAGGGAAGCCTCCCAAGGATTGGCATCTTCAACAGGGGCGTACATGGCGCTGGCTGCGTCAAAGGCTTTCTGCGCTCCAGCCTTACTGCCAGAAAGCATTCCCAATGCACCCATCATTTTGTCAAATTCAGTAGTGTCGCTTGCGCCCAGTGCCATGCCCTAGTCCCTATTCTTGGTTCATCAGTTTATACGCGCTAAACAAGCTGCCCAAACCGCTAAGTGTCTGGCCGTATACCGAAGGATCAGCAGCCATCTGTGTGCCTGTCTGAAAGCTCCTAGACGCTTTGCTGTATGGCGTTTGGGACAATGCCCCCAGAGCAAAGTTAAGCTGCTCCTGCGGATAATCCCGCTGATCAAGATAATCAGCGTAAGCCAAATCAAGCGCCCGTTGATCAAGTAAGCGCGTAGCCTCGCCAGATGTAATGAGACCCTGCGCCGTTTGCGCCTGTAAGTCAGCCGCCAGTGTTCCAGCCGATCCGTAGGCATCCATTTGACCCGCCCGTGCTGCTTCTTCAGTTTCAAATGCACTTCGTAGCGCGTTTTCTGCGCTAAACCGATTGGCACGTTCTGTATCAAAGCGACCAGCAGCAAAGTCTAGAGCCTCGCGCCCTGCCCTTGCTCTGAGGTCTCCAGCGGCCTGTGCGCCCTCTCCTGCCGCTGTTCCTTCCATAATGCCCAGACGTGAGCCGAAAGCACCACCGCCCCTTGCGGCGCGGCTTCTGGCCTCGTTCTGAGCGCGAATTGTTTGCTCTTCAATTTCGCGCACGGCAGGGTTCATGGCGTCTTGGTAAATGTCCATAAACGGCTGCGCTGTTTCCATGCTAAATGGATCGCCCATAAGTTCTGCACGGGTTGCTGCGTCATAGCCTTGGCCCAACGTGTCAGCCACGCCCTCGTATTTATCCAAATACGGCTGGAAAGTATCATCAAGAGTGCCAAGCATTTTCATACCTTCGCGCTCTTGATCTGTTAGCTTGCTATTATCATCGCCATATGTTGCGATGCGGTCACCCGAATATGTTGGATAGTCAGACGCTGCTATTTCGGCGGCTTTCTCAAATAATGATCGGCCAGCGGAAGAGACCCAAGATGGAACTTCATCTGCGCTATATGTGTCAGATGAGCTTGGTAGCTCCGAATATGATGGTGTGCAGAAACTGCCCATTTAAGCCTCCGTGAATAACGAACCGACCTTGCATAAGCCAAGCCGCTCGTAAAAATTATCTTTGCGATCTATATCGCCAGAATAGACATGGCCCAACTTAACTGGGACGCCAGCCTCCTGACCGATTTTCATAAACTTTTTAATTAGTCGGGTGGCGATGGTGGATTTCCTATGCTGTCGATAGACAAAAAACCATTTATCAGCCAGATACTTTTTGTCGCCCCACCAGTCGGTCATTTCCGCACCACCAATTGATCCAATAATTCTGCCATCTATTTCAGCGACCAGAACAACGCCATCGTGGATGCATTTGCTAATCGCAGCGACCAGCTTGTCAGACCTGATTGGCGACACATCATGAACTGTTTCGGAATGCATGACGTGCAACATTCCGTACAATGCAGATATATCTAGAGGTGTCGCCAATCTGATCATCATTAGCCCATGCCACCCAGTGCGCCCATTTGCCTCTCAGACGCCATCTGACGGGGCATAGGGGCTTGTCCACCGCCTGCGCCACCCTCTATGGCCGCAATAAGCTCTGCAAGCTCTGGCAGCAGTTTCATAAGCACTGAGGCTATTTCTGGTGTGATGACACTGTCGAGCATTGCAAGTTCACGCTCAGACATACTGCCAAGACGCGATACAAGAGCAGCCGCGATTTCTGGCGATGCTTGGCCCATGTCTTTTTGTGGGCGTCTTTCTTCTCGCATATTTGCGCCACGCATATCTGGCATATCTGGCATTTCTGCCTTCATCATATCTTTATTAGGCATTACGTTTCCTTTGCTTCATATAGCACAGACCAGTCAGTTTTTTCGCAGAAGAAGCCAACCGACCAGCAGATTGGTTCCAGAATTTTTCGATAAATCTTGCCCAGATAGTCGGGCTTGTCGCGCTTACCGTAGATATAAGCGATTTCGTTGGCCCTGTGTTGGGCTAGATGCCGCCACAGCTTAACGCCTCTACCTTTACGCATTTGCTTCACAACGTGTACGGCCCATACATGATATCCATTGACGTGCTGTGGCGTCAGGTAATCTCTAGTGAAGCGATAGTCCAGCAATACGTTTTGCCTGCTCATAACGCCCTGCCGCTGTAGTTCGTTGCAAATCACACGGCCACCAATGGACGCGCCAATAAAGCTGCCGACAGGGCCAAATACGCTTCCGACTGCCGCGCCAACGCCTGATTTAACGCCAGACTTTGCTGCGTCTTTAAAATCTTCTCCTGCCAGCAAACCGCCAACCGTGCGACCTATGCCGTAACCATAGCCAACATTCGGTTGAAATCCTTCAAAAGTCGGCGCTCTTGCATCTTTTCCGAAAGCGAAAGATGATTTGACGCCGGGTACAATAGCATCAGTTATGCTGGTCATTTGACCGCCGTTATTACCAAACAAAAACTGCCGACCAATATTACCGCCAACCATACTGCCCAACTCGCCAGCCGCTGCTTGTTGCATTCTTCTGGCAACTTCTTTCTGGCTTGACGTATTAAAATCAGTGTTTCCTGCGGTTCCAAAGGGAGCCTCTTCACCTTCAAATGTCACGCCACCAAAATCTGGCACAGTAGAAAACGTGCGTGTGCCTGTCTTGACTGGTTTTACAAACTCATACATTGGCATCGCGGCAGTGCCGTAAACATCTTGCAGGCGCAAGCCTTCAGCAAGTTCTGGCGCGACCTGAGACTGCATTTGATAGACATCTACTGTCTCCATGCCGTCCTCTGCTGCTGGCAAAACACCTAGAGTTCCATATGGGTCTGGAAGAGCAATTCCACGCTCATCTGTGAGAGCAATGCCATTTGCGTCATACTGAACTGCCATCAGGTTATCTCCAATAGTGAAGCCACAACGTGCAGCCTGCTGGCCGTTGCTGCCGTGACCTTAATGATTTCGTCCTCTTGAACGGTGAGAGGCTGGGTCAAAAGCTCTACCGTTGTATTAGCACCGATTGCCTTAACTTTAAACAAAGAAAATACAGCGGCTGATGCGTCTGTAATTGTGACTGTAATTGTATCCGCATTTCCACTGTCTTCGGACACTAGGATTGACTTAATCAAAGTGGTGGTTGCGCTAGGTGCAGTATACAGCGTTGTGACGTTTGTCGTTGTTAGATCGACCTTGGCATTTTTATAATTATTAGCCATTAGCCCATAAACCACGCTGTAGCTTCAGCCTGATCAACGGCTGTCTGCAAACCCTGCGATGCTGCAAAATATGTCGCCTGTTTTTCAAGCTCCAAAGTATTTACCAATCGCCCCATATACCCCTGCTGATATTGCTGGGGAGGTGACGGCAATCGCAAAACTGCAAGGGGTGCTGCACTGGTCATCGCAATCCATCCATCTTTGTGTCGATCCGAAGGTCACCAAGTCGCCATTCGTCTTGCGTACCTGTGCTTTCAAATTTTAAAGCAATTTGCCGACCTTTGACGCGAGTGCTGATTTTTTCCGTTGTAGACGTAATGTTGAACGGCCCCTTTATGGTCTCGCTGGCATTAGGATATTTACGAGAGTTCATAAACAAAGATAAATTGCTATTTGCACCCATTGTTATGTCAGGAACAATTCGATCCACCATGTAGAGGTTTTCGCCTTCTGCTGTGATTTCACGAGGCGCTGCCTCAATAAATGCAGTCATGGCTGAACCATCGTCGCTTGTTCCTGTTTCATGATTGTACAGAAAGCCTTGAGGGCTAAATGCAAATGGTTTTTCGCGGGAGCCGAATGCATCGTTCCAAGCCGTTCTAGCCATTGATCCAATAGACCATACTTTTTCGTTGTAATTGTAGGTCACATAACTGTCTGGCTCTGGGTTATTTGTTCCTGCTGTATTTTGATCAGAAACATAGAACCACGTTACTTCGTTAAATTCGACATTATGACCAGCCACAGTTTTATCAAAAAATTGTGTTTGCAATCTATTAAAGACAAAATGCTTTAATGGGCATGGTATTTCGTTAATTACACCATCGTATATATAGAACGATCTATTGCCCATCCAATATGTATTGCCGTCAATTGCAATCATAGAGTTTAAACCAATCGCGCTAACGCCAGTACCAAGCAATCTAAACGAAAAGATAAATGGCTCACCAACAAATGTCATACCGTAGATGGCCTCGTCGGTAGATATAATTGTTTCTTCTCTAGTATTAACCAAGGCAACAATTTTGGTTCCAACCTCAAGTCTTTGATCGCCAGCAGTATTGAGTGCTGTTGGAGCAAATTTTGTAAAATCTTCTTGTGTAGACCAGCGCACCAACATTGGGTCTAATGTTCCAGAGCTTCCATCAGCGGCAACATACACACTAGCCCCAGCAGCAATAAAATGTCTGTCGGGAAAACTAATTACAGTTGCCCGAATTTCCGCAGGGACAGACGCTGCCCCTGCAAGGCTGGACACAAGAACGGCCCTTGTTGTGATTAAGCCAGATGTATCCCAATAATATATCCGTCCACCTCTGACATTAGCGATTAAATCTTCGCCCCAAATATTTAAACTCCATGCAGAGTTTTCAAGATTTACTTGAGACAAAGATAAATCTCTTGGCGTGTTCCATGTTGATTCACCCCAACCACCAACGCCCCAACCAAGAGCAGGAGCAGCACTTTGTGTGCCTAACCCTGCTGCCAAACCAATAAGATATTTTATATCTATTGTCGTGCCGCCGCCTGTGGCACTACTTGTTGCTGCATCGGGTGATTGTATTGAAT
>MDSV01085719.1_pt1 | contig 14736 bp, 15 predicted proteins | sample 810851 | NCBI WGS metagenome assembly MDSV01 (sample SAMN05326640, study PRJNA326480) | marine metagenome | isolation source: seawater | place: Atlantic Ocean: North East | collected 2012 | reverse complement strand
CCACTAAAAATATCTAGTTTAATAAAATTTGCTAATATAGTTGGTGCAAAAAATTCTATAAATTTTCTTAAATCTAATTTTAGTAAGGCGTTAGATTTATTAAAACCTAAAGACCCTAATGAATTAATTGGGAAAGTAAGAGATTTTACTGATCACTTCCACATTTATACATTCGGCGGCTTGAAGGAAACTAACAAGTGGTTGAAGGAGAATAATTATGTCTAAAGAATTTGACTATTCTAAACTAAAACACGCTACATCTGTTAATCAAAGCGATAGACATGTACCGTATAATTTAAGACAAAGTGGGCCTACAAAAGTTGAAATGTTAATTTCAACAAGAGTAAGAAAATCGCCATATTGGCATTTATCAATGAGAGCAGGTTGTTGGAGAGCTACTGTATATAATAGAATTTATCATCCAAGAGGATATGTAAAAGGTCCTAATGGCCCAATGGTAGAATACAATTCTATTAAAAACGATGTCACAATGTGGAACGTTGCCGTTGAAAGACAAATAAGGGTAAAAGGAAAAGATGCTGAAAAGTTTGTTAACTACGTCATTACAAGAGATGCTACAAAAATTTCACCAATGAGAGCAAGATATGTAATATTGTGTAATTACAAAGGTGGAGTCCTTAATGATCCAATATTGTTAAGGATATCAAAAGATGAATTTTGGTTTAGCTTATCTGATAGTGATATAGGTTTGTATTTACAAGGTGTAAATGCTAACAAAAAATTCAAGTGTGAAATTGACGAGATAGATGCTTGTCCAGTTCAAATACAAGGACCAAAAGCCCTTGCGCTAATGAATGATTTAATTGGAAAACAAGTTAAATTAGAAGGTATGCCATATTATGGTTTAGCTAAAGCTAAAGTTGGAGGAAGACCTTGTATAATTTCTCAAACTGGTTTTTCTGGTGAAGCTGGATATGAAATATATCTATATAACGCAACTAAGTATGCAGATGATATGTGGAATGCAGTTTTAAAAGCTGGAAAAAAACATAAGTTAAGAGTAATTGCACCAGCACACCATAGAAGAATTCAAGCTGGAATTCTTTCATGGGGTCAGGATCTTGATCATGAACATAATCCATTTCAGTGTAATCTTGGATATCAAGTATCACTATCTGGCAAAGGTGAGTGGAAAAAGAAAGCCAACTATGTTGGAAAAGCTGCATTAGAAAAAATGAAAGGGCAATTAAAAGCTGGGAAGAAACCATATAAATTACAGTTGGTTGGTTTAGAGTTAGGTGGAAAACCAATTAAGGAATATGCACCAGATTTTTGGTTAATTTCGAAAGCAAGCGGAGGAAAACCTGTTGGTTTTATTACTTCGCCTTGGTACCACCCAGAAAAAGGAAAAAATATCGCGATGGGATATGTGCCATATGATGGGACAAAAAATCATAATGGCTTCCCGAAAGGAAAGGTTGGAACGAAATATAAGGTTCATCTACCAAGAAAATATTCGATCAAGTCTGGAAAACCAGTTGATGCAGTTGTGGTCGATATTCCATTTACTGACTCTCATCATGCAAATACAAGAGAAGTTGTTAAGGGATAAATAACTAATAAAACTGAGGGGGCACAGCCCCCTCTACATCTTGAATTTTGTTTAAAAGAATTCAGTTTTGTGTAAATTCAGTTTTTAAATTATCATCAATTTTAATTTGCTAATTTAAAACTAACAATTGTTCTATGTTTTTAATATTATTGAATATAATTATAAAAAGCTTAAAGTTTGATCAAAAACTTTATACAGATAAAAAATATTTTTCTGCTACAGCAATTTATTTCTCTTCAACAATAATTCTAATTACATCCTTAATAAGCATTATACCAAATAATTATTTTTTGAAATATATGGGAGATATGGTTGGATCTATTGACTCTCCTAGATTGATTTCGGTTGTATTTTCAGGATTTCTTACTTGGTTAATAAAATCTGGATATTTGTATATCTTTGGTACTTTGGTATTTCCGAGTAAATTAACACAAAAAAAATTTAAAAAAACTTTAATTGTCGTAGGATACGCACACGCACCATTTATTTTAAATTTTCTTGTACTTGATATTAATTTGTTGTTTATAATTGTAGTATCTTATTTATGGTATTCAGCTACTTTGGTTGTTGGGATTAATTATTTATATCAATTTAATAATTATTTTAAATCAATACTACTTGTAATGGGGCCAATTATCATTTTAATCATTTTCACATTAATTCAACTTTCTTCGATACCAATTGGAACTTTGAGCTAAATTGGAAAAATAATTTTTGAATTTCTACAAACGTTACAAAGTTTATATCCATATAAAATTAAATTTTGAGTTACACTTTCATCAAAATTAATACATTCTTCACAAATATTATTAGTTTCTTTGTCAGTATTTTGATCAATTTTTTTTTCGATATTTTTTTTAGTCATTATCCGTTAAACCTGCTCCAGCAGCATTCTTTTTTAGCTCATCTGTTTCCTCTACAAAAATATTTTCTGACATTTTGTAAAGTTCTTTCCATTCATTTTCTGAAAAGAAGTCAACATTATTTAAGATATTCAATTTTAAGGAGTTTGCATTTTCAATAATTTTTTCTGTATTAAAATCAGAATATATAGACTTATTATAATTTAATAAAAAATTTTGAGTATCAATCGATAATTTGATTCTTTTACCGATTATTTCTGATGCTCTGCTTACAAATGGTAAAAAAAGGATTGGAAAAGCTAAATTTTTAAATTCAATCTCTCCAAAATCTTCTAATAAATTAATTTGGTCTAAAAAATTAAGTCCAGCAACAATTGGGCAATAAGAAATGTTTGAAGAGTTATTTTTTAAGATTAAACTTATGTTTTGGAATTTTTTTCGTTTATGTAGTTTAAAATAATTATTTAGACTTTTCACACCCCTTAGCCCAAAAAATTCCAGGAGTTGAATATTTTTACCAATCTCTTCTGCGACACCCCATGGAAAACCTAAACTCTTACTTGCTCTTTTTACTATAGTATCTATTTCACTAAAACTTTTCATTACTTTAATTAATTATATACCCAAAATTCGTCATGTTCTTTTAATTCATTTGGGTGAGGTGCTCCCTGGTACATACAAATTCTTAACCATTTATCTGATCTTGGATCAAACTTGATAGCACCAAAAAATGATAGTTTTAATCTTAACATATCTATTGGCATTAAATTTGATCCAATAGTGTTATCTTGTATTTCTGCATATGGATGCTTATCAGTAATAAACGCTCTCCTTACAACATGTCTTAAGTCGTTATTTTCGATTAAAAATTTTCCAATTGTTAAACTATTTTTATAAATTGAAATTCTTTTATATAATTCGCTAATATCTCTAGCAATTGCCAAAGGTTGTTCTAATTCAGCACCAATATCAGTAAATCTATTTGCAATTCTTGGCTCTTCCTTGTTTTTTGAGATAAACCAAAAGTTTTGGTTATTATTTTTCTTGTTAAAGTCAATTTTTAAAATACTTGAATATTTTGTTTCTAATATACCTCTTAGTTCATTAATAGTTCTATTTGAAGGGATATTAAAATATTTATCTTCATCTGCACTCATTTTGTTAACAAACGAGTTTACTATTTCATTAAAAGGCTCAAACATCATTGAGACTATATACTCAATGCATTCGTCTCCTAAATTGTTCTCCAACCATAAATATAAAGCATTAAATGAAAAATCTTTCTCATAATTAAATTCTGTTTTTAAATAATTGATAGCTTTTTTTAAATCATAAATTAAATTTTTTATTTTATTTTTTTGAAATTCACTATTTGTTGACCATGAAGTAATATTTTTAATTGAGTTACTTAAACATTTAAAAAAAATTTCATATTCATTTTTGTTTATATTTTTTATCTCTCTTATTTTTTTTAAGACAGTTTCTCTTGATAAAATCCAATTATTTAACAACGATGGATGATTCACAATAAAAGGTGCCATACCTAAACCTGTTGAATTACCAATTCCCAAGCCTCTGCTTAAATTAACGTCTAACTCTATTGCTTTTTTGGGATTTTTATATTTAGCGATATGATTAATTTGATCAAAAGTAAACTGTCTTACTAAATAAACTAGCATCATTTCTAATCTAAATGGACCACGTATTTCTTCTCTATTTTTTATTCTAAATCTATCTGCCAACCCAAATTTACCTGACCCATATACAGCTGTAGTTCTATACAAATACCCGACCTCTGATAGTTTTTTTATATCTGGCTGTTCCCCTTTTGATAAACATTCAACTACATAATTAAAAAGCCTTAATGATTTATTTGCCCTGGAAAGAGTTAATTCTTTATACGACAATCTCCCAACTTCTTGTTTTGGAACATTTTTTGACAATCTTTCAATATCATATTTAGTTGGAACCCCGTCATAAAGTGTAAAAGCAGCATCCCACTTGGTTGCTATTACTCTATCTGATCTTTCATCATCATCGATTTTGTTTGCGAAACATACCAAAGAGTAAACTCGATTTAACTTGCTAAATGAATAAATTACTTTTCCATAGCCATTTTCATCTAGATCAAATAAATCTCTATTGTATTTCCAATCCTTGAATTCTTTTAAAAATGATCTTAAAAAAGAAAGCTTTGATTGATGAAATGATCCTAGTTTTGATAATTTCATAATATTTTTTGGATCTCTTAACTTTATATTCATTTAATTTATTCCTTTGTAAAAATTAAACCAGTTATTCCCTAGAATGTCGTTTATATTTTCAGAATTAAATCCTTTTTTTTTTAAACCATTCTCTAAATTTATAAATCCGCGTGCATCCTTAAACCACTCTGGTTGTTCAGGAAATCCAGGTTTGTTTTTAGATCCCTCTCCATAATTTTTTATTCTCGTCCATGTACCGTTTCTCATCCACTCTACAACTGAGTCGGGTTGATTTAAGCATAAATCTGAACCTATGCCTAAATTTTTCACTCCAACGATCTCAGCAGTTCTTGCTGTCATTTCACAAAAATTATCTAATGTACAATTTGTACCATTCTTTAAATGATGAGCGTATAAAGATAATCCTAGCATACCATTACTGGCTGCTAAAGCTTTTAAAAGATCTTTAGATTTATTTCTTATTGCGCTATGCCAAAAATTTGGATTTGCATGTGTTATAGCAATTGGTTTTTCACTTATTTCTATTGCATCAAAAGTACTTTTTTCTGCAGAATGTGACATATCAACAACTATGCCAACCTTATTCATTTCTTTGATTACCTCTCTACCAAAATTGGTAACGCCACTGTCTATTTTTTCGTAGCAACCTGAAGCTAACAATGATTGATTGTTATATGTAAGCTGCATAAAACGACATCCATATTCATGCACTTTTTGAACTAATTCTATATCATCCTCAATTGGAGAACAGTTTTGAAAACCAAAAAAAATTGCTGTTTTTTCTTCTAATCTCGCCCTTTCTATATCTTTATAACTCTTTCCAAAAAAAATAAGGTCAGAATTTTCTTCAAAGTGTCTATTCCATTCACTTATTCTCTTTAGAAATTCATCATAATCTTCATGATAAACAACCGTAACATGGACCGCATCTAATCCTGCGTCTCTATTTATTTTAAATACTTCTCTATTCCAATTGCAATACTGAAGGTTGTCAATTTTATAATTCATCAATAATTAATATATATTAGTTTAAAAATATTTGGTATTAAACATATAAATGAAAAAAAAGAAAATTATAAGTAAAGTTTCAATAGTCATGGGCAGTAAATCTGATTTCAAAACTATGCAATATTGTCAAAAAGTTTTAAATATATTAAAAATTAAAAATGATGTTAGAATAGTTTCTGCACACAGAACACCAGATAGATTGTATAAATTTGCCAAAAATGCAGAAAAAAATAATATATCAGTAATTATAGCTGGTGCTGGCGGATCAGCACATTTGCCTGGCATGATCGCAGCAATGACAAGCATACCTGTTATTGGAGTACCTATTGAAAGTAAAAAATTGAAAGGTTTAGACAGTCTCCTTTCAATTGCTCAAATGCCAAAAGGTATCCCTGTTGGAACAGTAGCAATTGGAGTCGATGGAGCAATAAATGCCGGACTATATTCTGCTTCAATATTATCAATAAATAATTCTTCAATTAAAAAAAAACTTCTTAGTTGGAGAAAAAAGCAAACAAAATCTGTAAAAATAAAACCATAATATGCAGAATCCAATATTAGGAATTATTGGCGGTGGCCAACTGGGTAGCATGTTATCAAACGCAGCCAAAAAATTAAAAATTAAAACAATAATATATTCCGACGACATCGATTCTCCCGCAAAAAATTTCTGTGATGAGTTTATTTATGGTAATTACAATGATGATTTAAAGCTTAGCGAATTTGCAAAAAAAGTAGATAAAGTTACATTTGAATTCGAAAATATTCCATATGAAACACTTAATAAAATTAACAAAATTAAAAAAGTCCTGCCTAGACCAGAAATTAATAAAATCGTACAAAATAGAGTTTTAGAAAAAAAATTTATTAACAATATTAATATAAAAACTACACAATATATTATGTTAAAAAAAAAAGATGATTTTAAACTTGCATCTCATCTAATTCCAGGAATTATTAAAACATGCACTTTAGGATATGACGGCAAGGGGCAATATAAAATTGATAGTGAGCAAGACCTAGTTAATATTAAATTAGATTTTTCAAAAGAATATATATTTGAGAAGTTGATTGATCTTAAAAAAGAAATATCAGTAATAATTGTAAGATTTGGAAAAAATAACTATGAAATATATGAGCCAATAGAAAACGAGCATGAAGAACAAATATTAAAATATTCTAATATACCTGCTGCAATAAATACGGAACAATTTGATCAATCTAAAGAATGGGCTATTAAAATTGCTGAAGAACTAGATTTTGTAGGAACTATGTGTGTTGAATTTTTCATAGATGATAAAGATCAATTATATGTGAACGAAATTGCTCCTCGAGTTCATAATTCTGGTCATTTAACAATTAATACACATAATATAAGTCAATTTGAAAATCATATTAGAGCCACATGTGGTTTAGAACAAATCCAACTCAAAAAAAATTTTAATGCAAAAATGATTAATTTGATAGGTGATAATATTACAGAATATAGAGAAAAAGACTTTAAAAAAAATGAATATTTTTATGATTATTTAAAAAAAGAAATAAAAAAAAAAAGAAAAATGGGCCATCTAACTATCACTGAAAAATGTTGAAATATAATCTTCAATTTTGTAATTAGTCAGGTGTTTAAATTAATAATAATTATATTTATTTTATTAAATTACTTAACAAATATATATTCTATGGAAAACAAACCTTATCACCATTTGAAAGATGGTACCTTTAGAAACCCCGAGGGATCACCAATAAGAGATATGAAATTTAATTGGAGTTTTAAAGTATTTAACGAAGAAAAGAAAAAGCTAGATATGACTATTCCAAAAAATCATATAATTAAAAAAAATGAAGTAATAAAATCTATACAAGAAAATAAAAAAAATGATTATATACTCTGGATTGGACATGCAACATTTTTGATTAAATTGGGAAACACAACCATCATAACTGATCCGGTTTTTGAAAAAAATATGGGACCTTTAATATTTGGTCCTAAAAGATTTGTTGATCCAGCAATAAAATTAAATGAACTACCTAATATTGATTTGTTTCTTTTAACACATAATCATTATGATCATCTAAGCACAAGAACTATACAAAGATTTCCATATAAAAAAGCTAAAGTTGCTACTGCTTTAAAACTTGGGAAATACTTTACTAGGAATGGTTTTAATGATGTCAACGAACTAGACTGGTATGACGAAATAAAAGTTAATGATCTAAAAATAACATTTTTACCAGCAGTACACTGGTCAAAAAGAAGTCTTTGGGATACAAATAAATCCTTGTGGGGCAGTTTTTTAATTGAATATAAAAATAAAAAAATTTTCTTTGCATGTGATACGGGTTATGGAGATATTTATAAAGAGCTTGGTAAGAAATATGGCCCAATTGATTTAACCTTTATAAATATTGGTGCATATAACTTTTATCCCATGGCTCCAAAAAAAGATAAGTCAATTTATCATACCAATCCAGAAGAGGCTTTAAAAATAGGACAGGACTTAAAGAGTAAAAAAGTTTTAGGAATGCATTGGGGAACTGTTGTTTTATCTTTAGAACCAATTATGGAGCCTGCAAAAAGATTTAAAAATTCCTCTCATAAATTTGGTTATAATTCTGATGATGCAATAATTTTCAAAATTGGGCAAATAGAAAGGCTCGAAAGTATTTTAAAATGAAATCTATAGAAGGAAATTTTTCTAACAATCAAGTAAATGAGTTATTAATTAAACACTTTATTGAATTAAAAACTGTTTCACCTAAAGGTAGTACTCACGTACTTGATATTGAAGGTCTTAAACACCCATCAATAAAATTTTGGAGTTTGTGGGATAATGATGAACTCATAGGTTGTGGGGCTCTAAAATTTTTGTCTAAGGACCATGGAGAATTTAAATCTATAAGAATAGCTGACAGATTTAGAGGCAAAGGTTTGGGCAAAAATATTATTCAACATTTAATAGATAAATCAAAGATCCTCAAAATAAATAAACTAAGTATAGAGACTGGGGCAGGAAACTTTTTTGCACCTGCAAGAAAACTATTTTTGAACTTTGGTTTTAAATCTTGTGAACCATTTGCTCATTACAAAGTTGATCCAAATTCTTGTTATTTTAGTTTAGATTTAGACTGATTTAAGATTTTTTTTGTTTTTTCTATGTTTTTTTTAACTAAATCTATAAATTTGTTATTTGTTTTATTTTCTTTTTCATCTTTATTAAATTTAGAAACAATATAATCTGTAGTATTCATGCCTGTCTTATTTTCTATAAATTTACTAGAACCAAAAGAGAGGGAAGAATGATAAATGCTTTGAGTTTCAGCAAATGTTAATGACGGTCCTAACATGGCTGTTGATTGCAAACATCCTGTAAGAACTAAATAAGTACCTAATAACAAAATTATTCTTTTTATCTCCACTAATTGAATCTTTACAAATATCTGAGTCTATCTCAACAAAAATCTATAAAAAAACTAACCAAAATGAGTATTATTAGGTGATTTTATAGCCAAATTCTAACGTAGCATCCGTAATAGCGTGGTAAAACGATTCACCAAAGCTTCTTAAAACATACAAATAAATTTTATCTGGATTGTCTTCTACGACATCAATTGTAAGTGTTATTCCGTTAAATACTGAATTAGCACAATTATTTTTCTTTAAATTGTTAAAATTAAAAGGACATCCTTTTTTTAAAACTTCTTTTACATCTATGCCTTCCAAAGAAATAATTGTTCTAGAGTGTGAAAGATCTGTAATTGCAAAATTATTTTTATTAAGATTGCTTTCTAAAATATCTATTGGATTTTTTAATAGGGATATATACAACCAATTATTTGGACCATTCCATAAAATCCTTTCTTCTTTACTGGAATTAACTTGACCTGAAGTTGTTGGTAAATTGAGTCCATTTATTTTTATGTCTTCAGTATTTTGAGTTGAATTTTTATATTTTGCTATTTGTACAATATATATATTTGAAATTTCATTTATAAGTATAGAATTTCGATTTTCAGAATTTCCAAAAGAACCTTTTTGAATAATGTCAGATAAAGGTGAGTTTAAAGTCATGATCTTACTCTTTCTCCTTTAGGATCAACATAATGTGATGAAACAATTTCCACAGGGATTGTTTTATCTTTAAGAGGTGACATTGCGTATAATGTTTTACCTATCATTTTTTTTCCATCTTTAAGTATAGCTAAAGAAAATGGATTATTGTATTCTACACTCCAACATGAAGCTGAAACATGGCCAAGTTTTTTAATAGGAAGTTTTGCCTTAGCATCTTTAACTAAATGAGATCCCTCTGGAATACTTGTTTTTTTATCTATTGGCACAACTCCAACAACTGTTTGCCGATCTTCAGCAATGAATGCTTTTCTGCTTAAAGATCTTTTTCCTATAAAATCTTTTTTCTTACTAATTAAACCATCTAATCCGTTATCATATGGTATAGTTCTACCATCAAGTTCAGATCCTGCAACATGTCCCATTTCAATCCTCAAAGTAGAGAGCGCTTCTGTTCCGTAAGGCTGTATATTAAATTTCTGACCTAATTCAATAATCTTTTCCCACATAAAATTTCCGTAATTAGAGGGAGTATTAACTTCGTAAGCCAATTCGCCTGAAAAAGAGATTCTAAAAATTCTAGAAGGAACATTAAATAGTTTTGCTTCTTTAAAACCCATAAATGGCAACCCTTCATTCGTTACATCTATTTCTGGAAACATTAATTTTAATAAATCTCTAGATTTTGGTCCTGCAATTGCTGCTCCAGCCCATTGTTCGGTTGTTGAAACCACATTAACATTTAAATCTGGCCAAACTACTTGCAAGTAATATTCCAGATGGGACAATACATTTGCGGCTTGAGCTGTAGTTGTGGTCATGTGATAATGATTTTCTGAAATTCGTGTTGTTGTACCGTCATCCATCACTATGCCATCTTCTCTAAGCATAACTCCGTATCTTGCTTTACCCACGGGAAGTTTAAGCCATGCATTTGTATAAACTCTATTTAAAAATTCTGCCGAGTCAGGTCCTTTGATATCTATTTTTCCTAGCGTTGTCACATCACAAACTCCAACATTCTTTCTTACATTCTCTGCTTCTCGTTTAGATCCTTCAAATAAGTTTTCTTTTCCTTGTTTATAATATCTTGGCCTTAGCCATACACCAGCATCAACAAAAACTGCATTATTTTTTTCATGCCATAAATGCATTGGAGATTTTCTTGTAGGCTTTGAGTGTTTTCCTACTTCTCTTCCTACAATTGCGCCTATCGAAACTGGCGTGTATGGGGGTCTAAATGTTGTATGGCCTACTTGAGGAACAACCTTGTTCTCTATATCTGACACCAGTTGTAAACCATTTAAATTACTTGTTTTACCTTGGTCTGTCGCCATACCAAGTGTTGTATATCTTTTTACATGTTCAATTGATCTAAATCCTTCTCTTAATGCCAACTCAATATCAGAAACAGCGACGTCATTTTGAAAATCTAAAAATCGTTTATAAGATTTTCCTTTTGGCAATGGTACACACCAGAATTTATCGTGTTCAGTTGATTTTTTTTCAACTACAGTAGGTATGGAAGATTTAATATTGTTTTTTGTTATTTTATTTGAAACATCGTACCCCTTATCAAATGCGTCTTTAATTGTTTCTTCTAATGTGAATATCCCATTTGCTGAACCAATTGTATTTTCTTTTTGTTTTGATTTTTTTGGAACAAATGCATCAATTTTTTCATTAAATTCAGATTTATTCCCTGATTGAGATGCTAAATGAATAGATGGTGTCCAAAAACCAGATACACAAATGCAATCACACTCTATATTTTCTATTTTTGATAATTCTTTTTTATTATCAGAAATTTTTGCAATGTCTGCGGATTTAACTTTTTTGTAACCTTTTGCAACCACAACTACATGAGAAAATTTAATTTTGATATTTAAATTTTTTGCTTCGTTAATAATGTCGGAAGATGGATTTTTTCTAGTATCTAAAATTAATGAATTTATACCATTTTTTTTAAATTCAATTGCCGTTTCATATCCGCTATCATTGTTAGTAAATATTAAAGGTTTTTTTCCAACTAATACTCCGTAAACCCTCATATATTCTTTGGCTGCTGAGGATAACATAACACCAGGTGTATCATTATTCCCAAAAACTAAAGGTCTCTCAATTGAACCTGATGAGATAAGAACTTCATTTGCTCTTATATACCATAAACGTTGTTTGGGTAAATATTTTTGAGTCTTAGGTAAATGATCGCTTATACGCTCTGACATTACTAGCATGTTATGATCGTAGTAACCAAAAACTTGAGATCTATTTTTTACAATAACGTTGGACATTGACTTTAATTCAGTAATTATTTTTTGTGTCCATTCAACACCAGTTTGATTTCCAATATTTACATCGCTAGATAATAGACTTCCTCCGAATCTTGGTTTGTCTTCAGCTAGTATCACACGCGCTCCATTCTTAGCTGCAGCATATGCACTAGCTAAACCTGAAGGTCCAGAGCCTGTGATTAATAAATCGCAATACTCATATTTATGCTCATATCTTTCTTTATCATGTTTTATAGACGCTTCTCCAAATCCTGCCGCCATTCGAATAAAAGGCTCATATATTTTATACCAAAAACTTGGAGGCCACATAAAAGTTTTGTAGTAAAATCCGGCTGGAAAAAACATTTTTAAGAAATTATTAATTGCCCCAATATCAAAATTTACATTTGGCCAACAATTAACACTCTTAACCTCAAGTCCTTCAAAAATTTCTTGTTCTGTTGCTCTAATATTTGGATCTCTCTCGTTATTTCTCTCTAACTGTAAAATCGCGTATGGCTCATCAACACCAGCTCCAAAAAAACCTCGAGGTCTATGATATTTAAAACTCCTTCCAATAAGATGAGTTCCATTTGCCATCAAGGCTGAGGCAATGGTGTCTCCCTCATAACCAAAATATTTTTTTCCATTAAATTTAAATGAGATTCTTTTATCTCTATTAATCAATCCAACATCATTTAATCTAAATTCCTGAGACATTATTTAGTTTCTTCGTTTGCTTTATAAGTTTTAAAAATTTCGTGTGTTGATGTATCTCTTTCAACTTTTATCCATTGTCTACATCCTGAAATATGATGCCATAACTCTAGATGCTTTCCTCTAGGACTTTTTCTCAAGTATACATAGTTATCCCATTCTTGGTTGCTTATCTCTTTATTTAAATCCGGCCTTTTTACGTTTGCATCTCCGCCATAAGCGAATTCATTCTGAGATCGTAATCCACAGTGTGGACAGAATATATAGAGCATTTAAGATATCCAAGTTTTAGTACCCAGACCTTTTTCATCAATTAAGTTTCCAGTGCTGAATCTATTTAGACTGTATCCAGCATTTAATTCATGAACTCTGTCTTGTGCTATTGTATGTGCAAAAGTCCAACCTGAAGCTGGCGTAGCTTTAAATCCACCATAGCACCATCCACAATTTAAATATAGTCCATGAATATGCGTCTTATCAATTATAGGGGATCCGTCCATGGACATATCCATAATTCCGCCCCAGGTTCTAAGCATTTTTAATTTACTAAGAAAGGGAAACATTGCAATACCCTCTGTCAAAACATGTTGTAGAGTTGGTAAATTTCCTCTTTGAGAATAACTATTATAACCATCCAAGTCTCCACCCATAACCATTTCTCCCTTGTCTGATTGACTGCAATAAAAATGTCCTGCACCAAATGTAACAACGTGATTTAGTAAAGGTTTGACTGGCTCTGAAACACATGCTTGAAGAAGATGAGTTTCAATTGGTAAGGTCATATTTAACATTTCTGCTAAAATATTTGTACTACCCGCAACGCATAAACCAACTTTTTTTGCTTTAATATCTCCTCTAGATGTTCTAACTCCAGCTATTTTGCCATTAGCGATATCAAAACCAGTAACTTCACAATTTTGTATTATATCAACTCCCATTGAGTCTGCTTGTCTGGCGTATCCCCACGCAACAGCATCGTGTCTTGCTGTACCAGCGCTTGGTTGCATCAACCCACCAAAAATTGGAAAACGTACGTTGTCTGAGAAGTCTGCCATTGGAATTAATTTTTGAACCTCTTCCCTATTTAGTAAAATTGCATCAATTCCGTTTAGGCGCATTGAATTTCCCCTTCTGGAATATGCATTCATTTGAGCATCTGAATGAGCAAGATTAATTATCCCTCTTGGAGAAAACATTACATTGTAGTTCAAATCTTGGCTCATCTTCCTCCAAAGATCCATTCCAAATTCACTAAACAAACCATTTTCATCATGCATGTAATTTGATCTGATTATTGTTGTGTTCCTCCCTACATTTCCTCCGCCAATCCAACCTTTTTCAATGATGGCTACATTTGTGATATTGTGTTCTTTAGCTAGATAGTATGCGGTTGCTAAACCATGACCTCCTCCACCTATAATAATTACATCGTATTCTTTTTTAGGAGTTGGATCTTTCCAAGCAACTTCCCAATTGTGATGATTTGAGAATGCATTTTTAATGAGGCTAAAAACTGAGTATTTTTGCATAATTAAATTTTATATTAATAAATGTTAATAGTTCTTTATTTTTTTTATATATATTTTTTAGAACTTTAAAAATTTATTAAAAAGAGATACTAATCCAGCATTAGAAATATATAAATATAAAAATTAGCTAATAATGACCAAATTTAAATCCGATATTCAGATAGCCAGAGAGGCTAAAATGAAACCCATACAAGAAATTCTTAGTGGAATTGGCGTTCCAGATAAAGCTGAGGCATATAGTCCAATCGGAAGATATATGGCTAAAATAAAGACAAGTTATCTCGATACTTTAAAAGATAAAAAAAATGGTAAATTGGTTTTAGTTACAGCAATCACACCAACACCTGCTGGAGAAGGAAAAACAACTACATCTGTGGGATTGTGTGATGGTTTAAATAAAATAGGAAAAAAAACAATTGTTTGTTTAAGAGAACCAAGTTTGGGACCTTCATTTGGTATGAAAGGTGGTGCTGCTG
>MDSV01010816.1_pt1 | contig 14736 bp, 14 predicted proteins | sample 810851 | NCBI WGS metagenome assembly MDSV01 (sample SAMN05326640, study PRJNA326480) | marine metagenome | isolation source: seawater | place: Atlantic Ocean: North East | collected 2012 | reverse complement strand
GCTTGGCGTCAGGCCAATACATGCTCGTCGCACGCGGGCGTCAACACTCGGGCTTGCAGTTTCGCGCCCCTTTGGTCGTCCGTCACTGAGGTCAGCCTGTCACTCGGGGATGCGGTCTCCGACTTTGAACACGATGTCGTTCAGGTTCTTGCGGACCTTGGGTCGAGGTTTGTGTCCTTCCGGGGCATGACCCACGGCCAAAAGTGCGATTGGCACATGGTGGCTTGGCAACCCAGCCAATTCCCCAAATGCGTTTCGGTCAAAACCGCCTGCCTGCATGCTGGTCAGCCCTTGCTCCACGAAGGTGAACTCCATGGCATTGACCGCCATGCCCACCCCATACATCGCCGCGTGGTCGGGCTCGCCGGTTTTCTCGAGGACTCCCGATGCGACGATGCCCACGATGGCGCCTGCGTCTTTCATCCAGGCGCGGTTGGCCTCCACAGCGGTGTCCAAGAGCGCGTCGAAGCCCGCTTCTCCTTTCAGTCCCACCACAAACCGCCAAGGCTGGTTGTTGTAGGAGCTGCTGCTCAATCGGGCCGCTTCAAAAGCCAGCGCCAGATCTTCCCAAGCCAAAGCTTGGCCTGAAAACCCACGGGGGCTGTGACGGCGTTGGGCGAGGTCGAGGACGTTCATGCCAGTCTCAACAAGCGTTGGCCAGGGTTGTTCTGCCCAGCGGAGTTCAGCTGATGACGTCCCCAGGTTGGACTCCCTCTTCTGGGCTCACAAACCGCAACCCGCCGTCTTCTGTGCTGGCCATGAGCACCATTCCTTGGCTCTCGATGCCGCGCAACTTGCGGGGGGCCAAATTGACGAGCAACGTCACTTGGCGGCCGACCACATCTTTGGGGTTGAAATGTTCTGCAATTCCGCTGACCACCGTGCGTGTGTCGAGGCCCGTGTCCACGGTCAACCTCAACAGCTTGTCGGCTTTGGGCACTTTTTCGCATTCCAGGACCGTGCCGACCCGCAGGTCGAGTTTCGTGAAGTCGTCAAACGTGATTTCGTCTTTCGCAGCCATGATGTCTCGTGTTGTGTCGCTCCCCTTTTTGCCGAGTTTGGCAACCTGGGTGGCGACGGTGTCGTCGTCGATTTTGGCGAACAAAATGGGAAGCGCTCCGAGGATTGTACCCGCTTGAACCATGTCCGGTTGGGCGTCGGCCCAGCGGACGTCCGCCAGCCCACATGTCGCGGCGAGTTTGGCCGCGGTTTGAGGCAAGAATGGTTCCAACAGCACGGCGCAGTTGCCCACCACCTGGCAGGTCAAATGCATGATGGTCGCAGTCCGTTCAGGATGGGTTTTTTGGAGTTTCCAAGGCTCTTCCTCTGTCAAGTACTTGTTGCCCAAGCGCGCGACGTTCATCGCCTCGAGTTGGGCTTCCTTGTAGCGGTGACGCTGGATGAGCCCTCCGATTTTGGAGGGGGCGGCGGCAAGGGCGTCGAGCAGGGCGCGGTCTGTGTCGGTCAAGTTCTCCGTGGCTGGTGCAGCGGGCACTTCTCCTCCATAGTACTTCTTGGTCAAGACGAGCACCCGGTTCACAAAGTTGCCGAGCACGTCGGCCAACTCGTTGTTCACCTTGTCCCGGAAGTCGCTCCAGGTGAACTCGCTGTCCTTTTGTTCTGGCATGATCGCCGTCAGCACGTAGCGCATGGCGTCGCTGCCTTCGGGGAAGTCCTCGAGGTAGTCGGTGACCCACACCGCCCAATTGCGGGAAGTGCTGATTTTGTCGCCTTCAAGGTTCATGAACTCGTTGGCAGGCACGTTCGTTGGCAGGTTGTATCCCCCGTGCTCTTTGAGCAAAATCGGGAAGATGATGCAGTGGAAGACGATGTTGTCTTTGCCAATGAAGTGGAGGAGTTCCGCGTTGGAGTCCTGCCACCAATCCTTCCAGTTTTGCCCGTTTGCGTCACACCACTCCATGGTGGCTGTGATGTAGCCAATGGGCGCATCGAGCCACACGTACAGCACTTTGCCTTCGGCTCCTTTGACAGGCACGGGCACCCCCCAATCTAGGTCTCGCGTCATGGCACGGCTTTCCAGCCCCCCTTCAATCCAAGATCGGCATTGGCCAAGGACATGGGCTTTCCACGTTTTGGGATCGTGGTGAGGCTGGCCATCAAGCGTGCCCTCTACGACGTACTCTCGCAGCCAATCTTCGTGCCTTCCCATGGGCAAATACCAAAGGGTGGTAGGCTTCAGCACCGGGGTGGAACCGCTCAAGGTCGATTTGGGATTGACAAGTTCTGTGGGACTCAGGGTCTTGCCACATTTTTCACATTGGTCTCCGTATGCACCGTCGTGTCCGCAGGAAGGGCAAGTGCCTTGGATGTAGCGGTCCGCCAAAAACTGCTGGGCCTCTTCGTCGAAAAACTGCTCCTCCGTCTTCACCTCAAATCCGCCTTTGTCCATCAAGGTCAAGAAGAAATCTTGGGCGACTTGATGGTGCTTGGGGGAGGAGGTGCGGCTGTAGTGGTCAAAGCTGATGTCCAACCCAGAAAATGCCTTTTGCATCTCGTTGTGATACAAATCCACGATCTCCCTGGGCGTGGTACCCTCTTTTTTTGCACGAAGCGTGATCGCCGCACCGTGTTCATCGCTCCCACAAATCCAAAGCACATCCTCGCCCGTGTTGCGCAGGTGCCGGACGTAGATGTCCGCGGGGAGGTATGCACCGGCAATGTGTCCCAGATGGATCGGGCCATTGGCGTAGGGCAGGGCGGAAGTGATCATCCTCCGTTTGGGGGCGCTTTTCGACATGAGGACAAAAGTAATCCTGACCTCGATTGAAAGCCGCATCGCGTCCCGAGTACACGCTTCATGCAGGGCGTTTTCCCCAGTTCTGACGATTTACAATGTGGAGAACTGCATGTTGGGGGGATTGCGACATTCATCGTCGCCCACGTTTCTTTGGACGAACCGATGAGGTTGTACCAATATTTTGGACATGAAAGCAACTGCAGAGAAGACTGATGCCGTGGCGAAGGAAGTGACCTTGCAAGGCGTGACCAACAAGCGAGAAATTTTGGAGGCGTACTTCCAAAAGAAAATCTGGGGCAAGCGCGAGCACAACTTTGCGAACGGCGCCAAGACTGCAGCCGCAGCGGCGCTTCGTCCCCAAAAGGGCCGGGTCCTCTGAGGACACCTCCACCCTTGAAGCCTGGGGCCAAAATGGCCTTGGTGACGCCTGCGCGGCACGCGTCGAGGCAAGTGGTCGAAGCCGCGTCAGCGGCGGTGCGAAGTTGGGGACTTGACCCCGTGATGCATCCCGACACCAACCAAGCCCATGGTCAATTTGGAGGTACAGATGTTCAACGAGCTGCTGCATTGAACGCCGCATTTGCAGACCCCGAGGTGGGGGCCGTGTGGGTCCTTCGAGGGGGGTACGGGTGCACGCGCCTCTTGCCCCATTTGGATGCTCAGCGCTTTCAAGACAACCCCACTTGGATCGTGGGCTTCTCCGACTCAACGGCCCTGCATGGGTGGGCCAACCAAGCTGGGGTGGCCTCCCTGCATGCACCCGTGGCCTCGACCTTGCCCTCGACCGACGACAACGATGTCGCCGCGCTTGTGGAGGTGCTGAAGACCGCCGAGCCGACGTTGGATCAATTGGACCGCGCGGTGGTGGGCGGCAACCTTTCAGTGCTCTATGCCATGTTGGGCACGCCTCACATGCCTCCGTTGGAAGGCAAGTGGTTGTTGCTGGAAGACGTGGACGAATACCTCTACCACCTTGATCGGATGTTGGTGGCCTTCACCCAAGGGCGGGTGTGGGAACGGGTGGCTGGAGTGATGGTTGGGTCGTTCACGGACATGCGGGACAACACTGTGGCACATGGACAATCGGTCGACAACCCGTTTGGGATGACGGCTGAAGAGATTTTGGCGTCGCACCTTGGGCCTGCGAATTGCCCTGTGGAGTGGGATGTGGCCGCAGGGCACGGTGCAAGAAATGCCCCGTTCATCCTGGGCTGAATGGCGACGACCTGGGGGCAGGCTGGTTGTACCTTTCCGGCATGTTTGGAAGCATCAAAGACCAATTGACGCAGGAGTTGGCGGACATCGACGCCGCAGGCCTGTACAAGCGTGAGCGAGTCATCACCTCGGCGCAGGACGCGGAAATCACCCTTGACGACGGAAGCAAAGTCTTGAACTTTTGCGCCAACAATTACCTCGGGTTGAGCTCCCACCCTCAGGTGGTGGAAGCGGCCAAACGCGCCATCGACACGCATGGTTTTGGCATGTCCAGCGTCCGCTTCATCTGCGGAACCCAGGACATCCATAAGGAATTGGAACAACGCATTGCCGACTTCCACCACACCGAAGACACCATTCTGTATGCCGCTGCGTTCGACGCCAACGGAGGGGTTTTTGAACCGCTGCTCAGCAAGGAGGATGCCATCGTCAGCGACAGCCTCAACCACGCGTCAATCATCGATGGGGTTCGGTTGTGCAAGGCACAGCGCTATCGCTATGCCAACAACAACATGGAGGAGCTGGAGTTGTGCCTCAAGGAAGCGCGCGCCAACGGCGCGCGCCACATTGTGGTTGTCACAGATGGCGTGTTTTCCATGGACGGCTATGTGGCCCAAATCGACAAGATCTGCGATCTGGCCGATGCGCACAACGCGATGGTCATGGTGGACGAATGCCACGCCACAGGCTTCATCGGCAAGACCGGGCGTGGATCGATCGAGTTGAGGAATGCCTTGGGTCGGGTGGACATCATCACCGGCACTTTGGGCAAGGCCATGGGTGGGGCCATGGGTGGATTCACCACGGGCAAGCGAGAAATCATCGAGATTTTGCGACAGCGCAGCCGGCCCTACTTGTTTTCCAACTCATTGGCGCCGAGCATCGTGGGGGCATCCATTGAGGTGTTCAAGATGCTTGACAAGACCACTGAGTTGCGAGATCGACTGGAGGCCAACACCGCCTACTTCAAGGAAGGTCTCCGCAAGGCGGGCCTGCCTTTCAGGGACGGTGAGTCGGCCATTGTGCCTGTCATGTTGGGCGACGCCAAGCTTTCCCAAGTCATGGCCAACGCCTTGCTTGAAGAGGGCATCTACGTGATCGGATTCTTTTACCCAGTTGTGCCAAAAGGGGAAGCCCGCATCCGCGTGCAACTCAGCGCAGCTCACACCCAAGAACAATTGGACCGGGCGCTTGCGGCTTTTGAAAAAGTGGGCCGCGACCTTGGCGTGGTGGCATGAGCCAGCACGTGGTGGTGGTGGGTCGGGGACTTGCTGGGGCCCTGGTGGCCTGGAAGTTTGCCGAGCGCGGCTGCCGAATTTCGTGGTGGGGTGACGGGGAGTCCGGCGCCTCTCGTGTGGCCGCCGGCATGTTCAACCCGGTCTCGTTTCGCCGTGTGGTCGAGGTTTGGAACGCGTCGGCCCATGTGGCCAGCATGCGGTCCACGTTGTTGGCCATGGAAGAAACGTTCGGAATGCAGGGGGCGTTGATGCACGACGTGCCGGTGGTGAAGGTGTTTGCCAACGACGCATACCGTCAAACGTGGAATGACCGGTGGGCCACGGGCCACGGCGTCACCCAATGGGCGGAGCGAGGTCAACGCGCCGAAGCCCTTGCAATCACATCCTTGCACGCCCCTCACGGAGTGGGCAAGGTGCACGCCGCTGGCTGGGTGGACGTGCCCGCCTTGTTGGATGCCATGGAGGCGCATGTGGCAGCCAATCACACCTTGGTCGACAGCATCTGGCGTGTGGAAGATGGTCTCCCCAATGGGGCCGACGCAGTGGTGGATTGCCGCGGGGTTGGGGCGGCCAAGGAGCTCTCAGAGGTGGGGTTGGAGGTCAACCCCAACCATGGCGACGTGCTCACCTTGAGCACAGATGCCGAGGCCGTGCAGACCCGAGGCCACAACGTCAACAACGGCAAATGGCTGCTCCCCATGCGGCAACAGGATGGGCGGCAATGGTGGCGGCTGGGGGCCACGTATTCTTGGGACAAACTCACCCCTGCGCCGCATGCCCCAGCGGCCTCAGCATTGAAAGAACACATGGCGGGGACCTTTCAAGGAGAGGCAAGCGCCTCGTGGGCCGAGGCGCGGGTGGAAGCGCACCAAGCCGGGTTGCGTCCGGCGTCGCCCGACCGCCGTCCGATGGTGGGTCCTTGGCCAGGAAAGTCAGAAGGTGTGCTCATGCTCAACGGCCTAGGCACACGTGGGGTGTTGGTGGGACCTGCCGCAGCGGAATCGCTGGTGAATTTTTGGCTGGACGACACGCCTATTTCCCCTGAAATGCGCCCTGATCGTTTCAAGTCAGTGCGGGCACGTTTCCAAGACTGACCTGTTCCTAACCCGCGCCCCGTGGCCGCCGTTGCGCAGGGACATGAGGTACTTTGGGAACATGTTGCACGAATCGATTTCCCAGGCTTTGAACCAGCAAATTGCGCTGGAAGGCCAAAGTTCCCACACCTACCTCACCATGGCGGTTTGGGCAGAAACCTCCGGTTTTGACGGGGTGGCGGAATTTCTCTACGCCCACTCCGAGGAAGAGCGCCAGCACATGCTGAAGTTGATGCGCTTTGTGAACGAGCGCGGCGGCGTGGCAGAGGTGCCCACCGTGGAGGCCGGATCCACGTCATATGACGGATTGAAGGAGGTCTTTGAAAGCATTCTGACCCACGAAACCAAAGTAACGGAGAGCATCAATCACGTTGTAGATGCCTGCTTGCAAGCAAAGGATTACACCACCCACAACTTCATGCAATGGTATGTCAGCGAGCAAATTGAGGAAGAGGGTTTGGCGCGGAAAATTCTGGATAAATTGGCGCTTGCAGGCAACGACAAGGGTGCTTTGTACCTGTTTGACCGAGACATATTGAGCTTCGACAAAGAAGGCCACTCCGCCAACTGATTCTTTAGAATTGCAGGTCCTGGCCCACATGAAACGAGGAACGCTATGGCTTACGCTGGGTGCATTGGCGGCTGCGTTTTGGGCGTTTCGGACGGGGCAACAGGACCCCAAACTCGACACCACCGACCCACACCTGTTGACCACGGCGCAGTACCTGTACCATTTCGCCAAAGACAACGACTGGCCTGCTGCAAGCAAACAAGGACCGTTTGTGATCGGGGTGAAAGACAACCCTGCCTTGGTTCGAATCTTTGCGGAGAATTACGGGACGCCGCCAATCGGGGATCAGCCATTGCTGTTGGAAGAGCTAGAAGACGAGGAGGCCGCAGAAGGCATGCATATTTTTTATACCGACGCCAAGGGAGACGCATTGCAGGCGGAGTTGAACGGGATTGGGAGCAGCCCCACTTTGGTGATGACCCGCGGACTTGAAGCTTTGTCCAAAGGGGTGACCGTCAATTTAATCGTCCACGAGGGGCTGCTGCGCTATGAACTCAATCAACAAGACGCTGACCGTCGCGGGGTGTTGGTTGGCAACAGAATCACATCATGGGCCGTAACGCGTTGAGATGGATGACCATTTGTCTGTGGATGGTGCCAGCGTTGGGCCAGGCCCAGCCCGGTGCAGAGCTTGACCGTGATGTGCAACGTGCAATCATGCTCGGCAAGGCCGGGGAGTTTGCGAGGGGTTTGGACGTGGTGGAAGTCCATTTGGATGAGGATGTGCGCCACGCGGAAGCCTGGTTCATCTCTGGGTTTCTACTTAAGGAGTGGTACAAGCAGTCGGACAACCTTGCCCACCGGCAGGAGGCCATGCAGCGCTTGGCCAGGTCGCTTACCCTTCAAGCGACCCAAGGCCGTTCATCGGAATGGCTTCCTCAAGCAAGGCAGGCCCTCGGATTTTTGGGCGACGATTGTTACGACGACGCTGTGGCTGCGGTGAACACCTTTCAGACCGGGGACGAAGCCAAAGTGCTGGTCTTGGTGGACCAGTACGAGCTGGCGGTTCAGGCGTTGAATCCGGGCACCAATTTGTCGGCGGAGCGAGCGGCTTTTCACAAGAACATTGCCCACGCGCATGCCACCTTGTACGCGGCCACCTCAGACGAGGTTCATTTCGAGGGCATCCAGACGAGTTACCGCGAGGCGATCGCGCTGACGCCAGACGACGCGACGGCATGGTACAACCTGGCTGTGCATGTGTACAATCGTGGGGTGGGGGTGATGAAAGAATTGGGGTTGGAGACGTCCTTGGGAGAAATCATTGAAAAGCAACAGGCCAGCCGGGCTCATTTTTCAGAAGCTTTGCCGGCCTTTGAATCCGCATTGGAACTCCAGCCAGGCCGCGCCGAAATTTTGCTTGGGTTGGCCACAGTGCACCACGCCTTGCACAACCATGCTGAACGGGACCGGCACCACGCCGCTTGGAAAAACGCCCGCGGTCGATGAAATGGCGCTGGAACATCGCGTGGCGCATGGGCACAGGATTTGGCGTATTCATCTTGGCCGTTGCGATTTTGTTGGTGGTCACCCGAATGAATCTCTCGGAGAGCAGCACCTTGGGCCAAGAAATTGACGAGGTTCTTGTGCCCAGTCTGGGCGCCCTGGAGCAGCTCGACCAAACCCTGGCCGACAGCCGCGTGTGCGTCAACCACTGGTTGACCCGGCAGAGCCGTGCAGAAGATGAAGAAAAGGTCCTGCTTCGCGCCATTGTCGACCAGAAGCTGCCACAGCAGATGGCCACCCTGAAAGCCATGGACGGGGCGTGGACCCCGGCAGCTTCTGCGCACGTCGACACCCTGAGGAAAGAGGTGGATCGTCTTCGTGTGCTCTACGGGTACATCATGGAGTTGCTCCCCGATTTCCGCAGTTACGACAACCCGGCCAAGGTCATGGAGGCAGAGCGGTTCGCGGTCGACGGTGGAGAATTGGAGCAGTTTACAGCCGCCGTACAGCATCGGTTGTACACCTTGTCGGAAGCCCAAAACGAGTCTCTTCGCCAGCACACCACCGAAATGGACGAGTTGGGCAACCAGTTGGCGATGGTTGCCGGTCGGGTGGCGTGGTTTGTGCTGATTTTAGGCATCGTCTTGGGGGTTGTGGTGACCCGAAGCATCGTCCAGCCCGTGAAGGAATTGAAGCGTGCGTTGTACCACATGGGGCGAGGGGTGCTTCCACCTGGAGATGTCCGGGTCACTCCGGATGAAATTGGCGACATGGCCTTGGCGGTGAACCGGTTGTCGCAAGGTTTGGCCCGCACACAGAAATTCTCCCAAGAAGTTGGTGGTGGGGCATTCAACACGCCCTACGAACCTTTGAGCGACGACGACGCCCTTGGCAAGGGGTTGCTTCAGATGAGAAGTTCGCTGGCCCGAAACGAGCGCGAGCTTGAAGGCAAAGTCCAACAGCGCACAGAAGAACTGGCTCAAGAAAAAGCGAAGGTGGAGAACGTGTTGGGCGACTTGCAAGACAGCATCAACTATGCACTGCGCATCCAACAGGCCATCTTGCCGTCCGACCAGGAGCGTCGTGAGGTGTTGAGTGAGAGTGCCGTGTTTTATCAGCCGCGCGACGTGGTTTCCGGAGATTTCTACTGGTTCAAGGCCGTGGGCAGCCGCCGCATGTTTTCGGCAATTGATTGCACCGGTCATGGGGTGCCTGGCGCCTTTTTGAGCTTGGTCGGACACAACGCCCTTGACCGGGTCACAAAAGTGTACACCGAACCGCACAAGGTGCTCGATCATTTGAACACCCACGTGCTGGCCCTCCTGCGAAAGGACGTCCAAACCGTGGCAAGCATCCCTGAGGATTTGGTCCGCGACTTGGCTATTTCGGTAGAGGGTGTGGGCCCTGCAGGTGGACGCGACATCGGGGGGCAAGACGGCATGGACTTGGGCATGGCTGCGGTCAATTGGGAGACGATGATGCTCGAGTACGCCGGGGCCAACAACCCTTTGTATGTGGTGCGCCGGGGTGAACTGCAGGAGCTCAAGCCCAACAAGTTTGCCATCTGCTCCTTTGAGCCCAACGCCAAGAACTACGACGTGCAGAAGTTCCCTTTGGAATCTGGCGACACGCTGTTTTTGTCCACGGACGGATTTGTGGATCAATTCGGTGGACCTCATGGCAAGAAATTCATGCGCCGCCGCTTCCGGGAGTTGTTGGTGGAAACGGCTTCGTTGCCGGTGAGGGAGCATGAAACTCACTTCAAGCGCCATTTCGAGGCATGGCGTGGAGAGGAGGAGCAGGTCGACGATGTCCTTGTGGTCAGCGTGCGGGTGCCATGAACGTGACTGCCCTTCGAAGCCAGGCTTGGGAATGGATGCGGTCGGACCGCGGCCTCATGTTGTGGGCCGTCTTGGTTGGCATCGCTTCAGGGCTGTTGGCCGTGTTGATGAAGCAATCTGTGGGCGCCTTGCGGTCAGGCATGTTCTCCATTCAATCGTGGGTGGGCGGCTCGTGGTTTTTGGCGTTGGGACCCATTTTGGGGCTGATCGCCACAGCCCAAGTGGTTCGGCGCTTGTTGGATGGCGACCACCCTGGACCGGGCATCCCCTCGACTTTGCATGCCATCTCCACACGCCGGGGTCGCATGAAACGGACCTGGATGTTTGCCCCCGTCGTCACGAGCGTGTTGTCAGTGGGCTTTGGTGGCTCGGGCGGGTTGGAGGCCCCAGCCATGCAGGCTGGGGCGGCGTTGGGTTCAGAAGTGGCCTCCCAAACCCGCAAGCACTTTCGTCGTCGCTTGCTGCTGATCGGGTGCGCGGCTGCAGGGTCGCTGGCGGCCATGTTCAAAGCGCCGGTTGCCGCAATTGTGTTCGCAGTGGAGGTCATCATGATTGACCTTACGGCGTCCAGTCTCGTGCCCATCCTGCTCGCGTCTTTGGCCTCGCTGTTGACCGCGTTTGTGTTTTTTGAAGGCGAGGACATCCTCACGGTGCCGACCCTGGCCGCATTTCAGGCGAGCAGGCTGCCATGGTACATCGTCTTGGGCATTGGAACAGGGTTGGGTTCGGTGGTTTTTTCCAAGCTTTACATCTTGAGCCAGCGGGCCATTGGTCGCTTCAAGAACCCCCAAACCCGCATGGTCCTGGCAGGGCTGCTTTTGGGCGCCGCCGTGGCAGCTTTGCCTCCTTTGTTTGGCGAAGGCTATGAGGTCATCAACTCCATGTTTTTGGGGTATTCTGACGTTTTGATCGAGGACATGTGGATGTTGGAAGGCTCTTTGGCCTTGCCGAGTCTGTTGGGGTGGCTGTTGCTTGCTGCTTGCCTCAAGCCCATGCTCACCGGATTCACCGTCGGGGCGGGGGGTGTCGCCGGCATTTTTGCGCCGGCGTTGTTCGCAGGGGCCCTTGTGGGGTTTGCATTCGCGCTGGGTGTCAATGGTTGGATCAACCCCACGGCCATGCCCATCGGAAATGCAGTGCTTGCGGGATTGTGTGGGATGATGGCTGGGGTGTTGCACGCGCCTTTGACGGCGATCTTCTTGGCCACGGAGTTGAGCGGAGGATACGGGCTGTTCGTTCCGCTCATGCTGACCTCGGCAATCGCGTTCACCACGTCTCGCGCCTTTATGCGTCACAGCATCTACACGCGTGAATTGGCCGAGCGTGGCGAGTTGCTGACCCACGACAAGGACCAGGCGGTGTTGACGTTGATGAATTTGAAGGAGGAGCTGGAACAAGACTTTCTGCCCGTCCAGGCCGATTGGAATTTGGGACAGCTTGTGGAGGTGGTGGCCCAAAGCCAGCGCAACCTTCACCCCGTGGTAGATGCCCAAGGCATGCTGTTGGGCATTGTGGATTTGCAAGACATCCGGCAGGTGATGTTCGACCAGGACCAATACTTGACCTTGCGCGTGGTCGACCTGATGACCTCGCCGCTGGCTGAGGTTCAATGGGAGGATAAAATGGACGACGTGATGACCAAATTCGAGCAATGTGGCGCATGGAATTTGCCTGTGGTGGAGGGTGGACGCTACGTGGGTTTTGTCTCGAGGTCTCGCCTGTTCAACGCCTACCGAAAGTGGCTCAAAGCCACCAGCCTCGAATGAGGGTCAGATCTCGTGCTCCACAGCGCCTTCCAAGATGTAGTTCATCTGGTAGACGTCGTCGGAGTTGAGCCGCAAGGTGCCTTTGAAGGTCAGGCGGTCGTCGGTCTGGTAAGCCCGTTCACTTTTGTCCGGGAATCTCAAGTCAATGACGGATTCAGGACCGGCTCCACCGCAGAAAAAGCAGTTGGCGAAGGGATAGCGGCTGAGGACGTAGAAGTCTTCGTCGACGTCCACGGGGATCATGTAGCCCGTGATGTAAAAAGCCTTGCCCTCGGAGGCCACCACCGACTCCCCAAACTTGGGCATCCAGTAATACGCATCGAGCTCTTCCAAGTAGACATCGGTGAACTCCACGTCGCTCAGGATTTGCCAAGTCAGCTCTTCAAACTCTTCGCCTGCCTGGGCGCGGATCGTCGGTGCGTCAGGTGATACAAAGAGAGGGGAGAGGTCGAGGCTGGCCAATTTGGCTTCGCCGACGTGGCGAATCTGGTCCTGCGTGGCTTGTGCCGCGTGGGAAGGGTGGCACATGCTGCTCCAATCCATCATGGACACGGCGAAAAGGGCCAGGGCCGAGAACACAAATGTCAAGAAGCTTCTGCGTTTCATCGTGGCGAAGTTAAGCTTCACTGAGGGTCTTGCTGATGTCCAGGCGCAGGGTGCGTCCGGCTGGAATGGCCGAGGCCACCAGGCCCACTGCGACGGCCGCAGCGGCCAAGGCAAGTTCTCCAGGAAGGGGTATCATGGAGCTCAAGCTGTAGTGGAACTGCTCCTCCACGAAGGAGGAGAGCACAACCATGGCGATGCGACTCAAGACCAATCCCAACAGCGTGCCTCCTGCGCTCAGCAGCCCTCCTTCCACAAGCAAAAGGGTGTACAAGGTGCGGGGGGTGCCACCCATGGTGCGCATCAGCGCCAACTCATGCCGTCGTGCCCGGATGTTGTCCAACACCGAAATGAAAATGCTGGCAAAGCTGAGGGCCATGATGAGCATGGCGATGGCGCGAAGCGTCTTCGTCCCGAGCCCAAACTGCTGCGTCATGCGGTTCACTTCGATCGCAGGAAGGGCGACCTGCATGTTGGTGTCTCGCAACGTGCTGGGGATGGTCAAGACGGCCAGGGGGTTGCGCTTTTTGAGCAGCATGGCCGTGATTTCCCGGCTGCTGGGATCGACCTCTTCCCCGTCGTGGGCATGGACGTCCCAAATGCTCTGGATGGCGGTCAAAATGAGTTGGTCCACCACCGTTCCGCTGGGCTCCATGATGCCCACAACGGTGAAGGTCCGGTTCGTGTGGATGTCGGTTTGGTCTGTCAGACCGTGGGCGCTGAAAAAGGCGTCCCCAAGGGCCAGTCCGGTGGCCTCTGCAACTTTCGCGCCGAGCGTGACTTCAAAGGTCTCCGCCCACCACGACCCTTCGGCCAACTTTGCTCCATAGTGCTCGACGTAGCCCATTTCTGTGCCCACGATTCGGTAGCCCTCGTGGTTGTCGCCATAGGCCAACGGAATGCCCGAGGCGATGTAGGGGTGCTTGACCACTTTTTGGGCCGCTTCCAACGAGATGTTTCCTGTCGGCGCGTCGATGTGGTAGACGTTGGCGAGGATGAGTTGCAAGGGGCTTCCCTTGGCCCCCAACACCAAATCGATGTCCTTGATGTTGCGCTCGAATGCGTCGTTGACCTGCTTTTCCGTCAGGAGCATCATGCTGACCATCCCCACACCAAAGGCAAGCAGAGCCAGGCTTAGCGCAGTCTGGAGCGGCTTGGCTTGCAAGTTTCGCCGGGCCTGTGTGGTCACCCCAAGTTTCATGGCTGTTGGGGTTTGAGGGTGACACATGAGTCATACCGGTCCTTCAAACGTTGGTCGTGGGTGACGACAACGAGGGTCGCGTCGGCCGCCTCTCGGTCCAGGATATTCATCACAGCCGCCGCACTCGCATCGTCCAGGGCCGAGGTCGGCTCGTCGGCGAACACCACCTGGGGTTTGTGAAGCAACGCTCGGGCGATGGAGGCCCGCTGTTGTTCGCCCACACTGAGCTCATGCGGTTTGGCCCATGCGCGATGACCGATGCCCAACCTGTCCAGCATGTCGTCCATCTTGGCTTCGAGCTCCTCAGGGATGCGCCCGGTGGTCAGCTGGTGAGGCAAGGCCATATTCTCCCGCACCGTCAGGCTCTGCACAAAGTGCGCTTGCTGGAAGACGACACCCACTTCGGAGCCTCTCCAACGGTCAAGTTCCCTATCAGTGCTGGCATGCAGCGACTTGGACCCGACCGTCAAGGCCCCCGTGGTTGGGGTCAAGAGTCCGCAAAGCAAATGAAGCAAGGTGGTTTTGCCCGCACCGCTGTTGCCCAGCAGGAGCATTCTACCCCCCTGCGCACATGAAAAGTCGGGAAAGCTCAGGACGGGTCCGGCCGCGTCGTATTGAAACTTCACTCCCTCAATGCTGACCATGTCCCGAAGGTACGGAGGCGGTGCGTGAGATTGGCTTTAGCTTCGCGAACCAAGCACAGGCAATCATGAATTTTTGGCAACGTCTTTCGCGTTTCGGCATCGGCATCATGTTGGGCATCGCACTCTCCTTGTATTTCTTCGGTGGACGAGGATGCGGGTCTTGGCTGCCCTCCGCACAAGTCCGCAAAACCATAGTGAAAGGCGGTGTTCAGCTGTCTCCTGAATTGCGTGCTTCGCAACCTGATCTCACCGTGTCCGAGATCCTGATGTATGTCGGATCCGCCGACGTGGACTTCGGGGCGAGCGGCACCCGGGAAGATCCCCAATGGTACTTGCTCTCAGGAGAAGTGGATGGGTCG
>MDSV01234183.1_pt1 | contig 14737 bp, 15 predicted proteins | sample 810851 | NCBI WGS metagenome assembly MDSV01 (sample SAMN05326640, study PRJNA326480) | marine metagenome | isolation source: seawater | place: Atlantic Ocean: North East | collected 2012 | reverse complement strand
GAGAATTAAATATTTTTTATTTTTCTCTGAAACTACAAATATATATTTTTTTTTTGAAATTGTTGTTACTTTAAGTATCATTTTTCCTTTAATTGGAATTAATATTTGATTACACTTCTTATGGGCGTGGTCAGCTCTAGGATACTTAAGATTACCGTAGATAAAAAAAAATCTTTTAATTCTAAAGTTATTAAAATGTTTCTTAATATAAAATGGTGTTAATTCTCCACTTTTATCTTTGTAACTATTAAAATTAAGAGTTTTTAGTTTAATCTTCATCGATGTTGTTTTTATTTAATTTTTATCTTAAAACTATTAAAGGAAAAATTTATATAATTCAATTATAGTTTAAATTAGGCAGCTTACACAATAAACCAATTTATATTCTACGAAGGATTATATGCTGATAACACTTTTTACATGTACCAGATTATCTTCGATAAAAAGATTAATTATATTATTGATTTAAATTAACTATTCAAACCTTTAAAGACCATTATAATCATATATAATAACTAATTAATCAAATTTCTTGTGACTAAAAAAAAAGTTAAAAAAAAAAAACATTTTTATGCTCCAATAGTTGTATTTTGCTATATAAAAATAGTTACATTAAAAAAACTTTTTCAAAGTTTAAAAACTAACAAAAACTATAAAAAACACGAGATTATTATATTTTCAGATGGTCCAAAAAATACTGAAGATATAAAAAAAGTAAAGAAAGTAAGAAGTTTTATAAAAAATATTAGAGGTTTTAAAAAAATAAAAATTATCAAAAGAAAAAAAAATTTAGGCCTTGCATCAAATATTATAAAAGGTGTAACTGAAATTTTAGATAAAAAAGAGTCAGCTATTTTTTTGGAAGATGATATTTTGGTTTCAAGTAATTTCTTAGATTATATGAACTTAAATTTAAAAAAATATAAAAATATTGAAAAAATCTGGCATATTTCTGGTTTTAACTTTAATGTTAATATAAAATCACAAGAAACTCAATTTTTCACGAGAGTTTCAAATTGCTGGGGTTGGGCAACTTGGGCAGATAGATGGAGATACTTTAAAAAGAACCCAAAACATATTATTAACAACTGGAATAAATTAAAAATTAAAAAATTTAATTTCGATAATACTTGCAATTATTATTCTCAGATAGAAAGGAATTATAATAAAACTTTAAATAGTTGGGCGATATTTTGGTATGCAACAATCTTTGAAAAAAAGGGTCTTTGTGTAAATCCTGTAAGATCTTTGTCTAAAAACATTGGTTTTGGAAGTAATGCAACAAATACTTATAATATTGAAAAAGTTTTAAATTCAAAGGTTTATAATTTAAACAAAAAAAATATTTTGCCTAAAAAAATACGCGAAAATAAAAAAATTTATAGTATTTTAAAAAAAAATTTTTATTTTCAGAATTCAAAAATAAAATTAAAAAATTTTATAAATTATCTATTTAGATAAATCGTCTATTATTTTTTTATATTCATTATAATACTTAAATAAATTTTTATTGGTTTCCAAGTAAGAATTATTTATAAATTTTCTCTCCCTATACTTGTTAAACTTTTTATTTTCACCAAATAATATTTCTGCCAATTTTATTTTGTCATCTGGATAAAAAAATATTCCTCTTTTAGGATTTTGTTCACGGTGGATATTTATTTTAGACAAAATTATTTTTTTCCCCATTGATTTAGCTTGTTCAACAGTACTACTTCTACCTTCAAATTTTGATGGATTTATCACAGCAATAGAATGATACATTAAAGACATTAATTCTTGATAAGGCACTATTCCTAAATATTTGTAATTTGATTTTAAATTATTATATTTTATAAATTCATTCAATTTTTTAAAATTTTTAAAGCCTTTTTGATCATCATTGTTACCGGTAGATAAAATCAACATTTTTTCATTTTTCTTTTTTTTGCGTAAATAATTTAAAGCCTTTAGTACTACTATATGATTTTTATGTGGCCAGTATTGATTTGGTAAGAAGAAAAAATTTGTCTTAAAATTATATTTTTTTTTTTAAATTTTTTAACTTAATTATCTTTTTTTTGACAGGTGGAGGAAAAACAAATCGATTTATTACAGAATTATTATACCCAGTAAGAGAAATTTTTTTTAAATCTTTTTTTGCATCATTACTGATTAATAAAATTTTGGATGAAAATTTTGAGGATAAATGTGTATTTAAGTTCCTAAAAATCCTTTGTTTCAATGGAAAGTTCTGCGGAAAATAAAGATGCTGAAAATCTGCGACTAGAGATAAAGTTTTAACTGAACTTTTTTTTCCTAAAATTATATTATTATTAAAAACATTTATATGTGACAAAATATTAATTTTATTTTTATTAAAAAAGTTTTCATAAATATTTGATTTACCAAAGAAAATGACTTTTAATTTACACCAAATTTTAGACAATCTTGATTGATTCCAAAAAAAATTTGTTTTGATCAATTTTAAATTTTTTAATTCTTTTTTTTCTTCTTTACTTAAATTATTTCTAACAATTAAAACTGGCTCAATTTCTCCTTTGGAAAATTTTTTAATACAATAAATAAGATTTTTTAGTAGGTAGAAACCACCGAGCCATGTTTTGTATTCAAAATTAATTAAAAATGCTACTTTTTTCATTTACTACTTTAGTTTTCAACCACAGGGGTTTCAAAACTTACTTCGTCAAATATTGTTTTAATATTTACTTTTACTTTAATAAAATTAGATTGATTTGCATAAACTTCTCTCCATGTATACAAAACTGGTAGATAATTATTATTTTTGAGTTTAGCACATCCTTTGGCGGCCCATGCTGCTATGTGTCTTTTACTTATATTTGTAGGTAAGGTTCTTACATCTATTCTTCCATTCATAAGTTTTTTTGGTCCACCGGAAATTTTTAAAAAAGAGAGCTTAACTGGATCTTTAAAATCGTTTACTTTGAATACACCAAATTGTCTATGTATTAAAACACATGAAAGGAGCCTTACGGTCATATCAATTTTTTCCTCACGTGTCTTTGTATTGCCTAGCATTTTATCCAATCTATTTAAGTAGTAGTCCCTAGTATCGTTTCCAATTTTCTCAAACCATCCAATTTTGTTAATTGCTTTATAGGTCTCATAATTTTCCGAGCCTTGAATTCCTTTTTTTTCGCTTTCTACCCAATATTTTTTAAGCTTTAGATAATTTTCATTTAGTTTTGATTTAATTTCCTTAATATCGAAATTAGTTTTCAATAAATCCTCAGTCCTTATAATCTTTATAATATCGTGCAAATTAAGTATTTTTAATAATTTCTCAAAACTTGTAATATAATTATCAAAAATTTTATTTAGAATTTCTCCCTCAATAAATTTTCCCTCAAAATCTTCAATAAAAATAGTAAAATTTGCACCTGGAGGATATTTTTCACGTATTTTATTATTTAAATCAAAAAGAGTTTTTAATGATAATACTTCACTCAAATCAATAAAATCTTCATCTTTGCCAGAAAAAAATTTTTTAGGGCCCCATGTAAGAATTGTGTCGATTGGAATATTCTTATTAACATAATGCTCAATAATATTATAAAGTATTTTAAATTGTTCAATGTCTGGAGCTGGACCAATTCTAGTTTTAAGACTTCCAATAAAGCAATTGGAAACATAATTGATAATTTCTTTATTGTTTAGTTTACTATTCTGATTAAGATCTAAAATTCTATTGTTAGTTTGATTTAAGTTACTAAAATATTTACCTAAGTCATTTTCAATTTTTTTTCCAATAGAATTATTATCTTTACCATCAACAAAGCAAGTCATTTTAAATATTTTATTTTCATTAAATTCCTCTACTATTTTAAAGCACTCTTTTAAATGCTTTAAATTACTAGTTCCTGTTAAAAGTGTTGTATTATTACCTAGAGATAGAGAATCAAAAAAAATTTTTTTTCTTCCCTCAAAAGTCGATCTTTTTTTTTCATCACTTTTTCTATATAATGAATTCAAAATAATTGTTTTATTTAATATTTTTAATTGTCTTCCTAAATCAGGCCTTTTAAATAGTATGTTTGCGTTTAGTTGTATTACATCAAATAAACTTGATAAATATTTTTTTGAAATTAAAAATTCAAGATTTTTTTCTGTTGATATTGAAATACCTATAAAATTTATTCCACCAATACCTTTTTTTTTAATTTCATTAAGTCTTTTTATAATTTCACTATCATGATTCATTATTGCTTCTAACGTCTTAGTTTCTACAGCTGGATTAGTATGAATATATAAAAGATCTATTTTTTTAAGATTATTTAGACTACTTTTTAAAGATAAATTTAAATTTTCTAATGAATAATCCTGAATATTAAAATTATTATTTTCAAATTTAAGTCCCCATTTAGTACATATAAGCATCTGGGATAATTTTTTTGGATATTTATTTATATAATCGCCAATTCTTTTTTCACTTTCGCCATATTGAGAAGAAGTATCAATCATCAAAACTTCAGTTCCATTTTTTTTTAAAAGTTCAAATGAAGAATTTATTAGTTCCTCAATTTTTTGATCACTTGGTCTAGTATAATGTTTGCTATTAACCATATTTACACCCGCAAGAGAAGCGGTGCCAAGACCTAAAGGAAAAAAATTTATTTTTCTATAATCAACAAAACCGTTTTTTTTTAACATTAATTAATATATCTAGCAAATTTGACATATAAAAGTATATGATTAAGAGTTATATAACCTTTATATGAATAATAATAAATCATTAAATTGCAGGTTATGTGAAGAGAAAGCAAATTTAGTTTTTAACAAAAAAATTCTAAATAAATTTATAGTTAATTATTATAAATGTTCAAAATGTGAATCTCTTCAAACTGAAAAACCGTATTGGCTTGATGAAGCTTATAGTAGATCAAACTTATGTGATGATGATTTAGGAGCGGCCTATAGAACTTTAAGAAATCATGAAAAAGTATTTATTTTAAGTAAAATTTTAAAAGTAAATAAAGGTTTGGATTGGGGAGCAGGGGATGGACTTTTATGTCGTTTACTTAGAGATTATAAATTAAATTTTTTCTCTAGTGACAAATATTCATTACCGAAATACTCATCTAAGTTTATAATTTCAGATTTTAATAACTTAGATTTAATTGTTTCATTTGAGGTATTTGAACACATGTCCGAACCCAATAATGAAATTGATTTTTTATTTAATAAAGAACCAAATTCAGTTTTTATTTCAACTATGTTTTATAATAATAACGAAAAAAATTGGTATTATTTACATCCCGATAGCGGGATGCATGTTTTTTTTTATAGTAAGAAATCAATAGAAATGATTGCTAAAAAATACAATTATCATGTATATTTTTTTGATAACCAATATGCATTATTTTATAAAAAAAATTATATATCAACTTTAAAATTAAAAATTATAAATTTCTTTTTTAATAAATATATGACAAAATTAATAAGAATGTATTTGACTATTTTACCAGTTAAAGGAATTGAGAAAGATAAAAAATATCTTCCAAACGGAGATTAATGAAAGTAAAATTTACTAATCTATATAAATTAATTAGAAATAAAAAAGAAATTCTTAATAAAATAAATAAATTAATCAAAGATTCCAAATTTGTTGGAGGTGATGAAATTACAAATTTTGAAAAAAACTTTTCAAAATTTGTAGGAAGTAAATACTGCGTAGCTCTTGGCAATGGAACAGATGCTTTAGAGATAGCTATTAAAACACTAGATATCAAAAAAGGATCAGAAGTTATACTTCCTGTCAACACATGGATTTCAACTGCAGAGGCAATTATTACTAATGGTCTTAAAATAGTATTTTGTGACATTAATTTGGATGATTATTCAATTTGCTTAAAAGATTTAAAAAAAAAAATTAATAAAAATACTAAATTAATAATGCCAGTACATCTTTATGGAAACCCATCGGATTTACCTAAAATAAAAAAAATTATTAGTAATAGAAAAATTAATATAATTGAGGATTGTGCACAAGCACATGGTGCTAAAATTTCTAATAAACATGTAGGTACTTTTGGAGATATAGGAACTTTTAGTTTCTTTCCTGGAAAAAATATTGGAGCTTTTGGAGATGCAGGAGCTTTGATTACTAATTCGAAAAAAATTTATGATTATGCTATTCGAGCTAGAAATCATGGAGCACAATATAAATATGATCATAAATTTTCTGGTAGAAATTCTAGACTGGATTCTATACAGGCTGCAGTTTTAAATATTAAGCTAAAGTCGTATGCTTCTGTAATTAAAAAAAGAAACAAATTAGCTAAAATTTATTTAAGAAACTTATCCAAGATAAAAGAAATAGGACTTTTTAAATTAAAAAAAAATAATAGTTATGTATTTCATCAATTTGTAATTTTTACTAAAAAACGCGATCAGTTAAGAAGATTTTTAAAAAAATATAAAATTGATACAATGATACATTATCCATATATGTTAAATGAACTTAAATTTTTTCCAAAAACAAAAAATCTAAAAAATAGTAAAAAACTTGGCCAAAGAATACTGAGTTTACCAATTTCTGAGGAACATTCGGAAAAACAAATTTATTTTATAATCACAAAAATTAAGGAATTTTTTAAATATTAAAATCAAACAATTCAAAAAATGAAGAAATTTTTCAATGACTTAATTGGAATAACTGGTTATCAAATTAAGAACAAAAAATATTTATATGATCCAAATAAAAATTTAATAAAAACTATAAAACACTTCCAAATCAAAAGTATTATAGATGTTGGTGCAAATAAAGGACAGTTCGCACTCAGACTTTTGAAAAATAATTTTGATGGTAATATCATGAGTTTTGAGCCACTAAAAGAGGAGTATAAAACGTTGAATGAATTATCATTAGAAAGAGAAAATTGGAAAGTTGCCAGAAGATGTGCACTTGGTAATAAAAATGAATTTAAGAAATTTCATATTTCAGGTAACAGGGAAAGTAGCAGTTTATTGAAAATATTAGAGAAACACACTGATTTAAGACCTGAAAGCAAAACAATTAAAACCGAAAAGGTTAATGTAGAAAGGCTAGATAATTTTAAAAAAGAAATTTCTAAACTAGAGAAAAATTTATTGTTAAAAATAGATACTCAAGGTTCGGAAATTGATGTGTTAAAAGGCGCAAGTAAAGTGATAAAAGATATTAAATGTCTATTTGTAGAAGTTTCTTTAGTGCCTTTATATAAAAATCAAAAATTATGGTTAGATATAATTAAATATATGAAAAAGTTAAATTTTAATGTTTGGTCGGTAGATCAATTACTTAAAAATAATACTACAGGACAAACTTATCAGGTAGATTTATTTTTTTATAAAAAAAAATGAGAATCATAATAACTGGCAGCTCTGGATTTATAGGTTATCATTTATCATGTGAGTTATTAAAAAAAAAGCACGAGATAATCGGGATAGATAATAATAATAATTATTATTCTAGAGCAATAAAAGATAAAAGAGCAAATAAATTAAAAAAAAATAAAAATTTTAAATTTTATAAAATAAATATTGTTAATGAAAAAAAGTTAGAAAAAATTTTTTTAAAACATAGACCAGAGATTATTTTTCATTTGGCAGGGCAACCAGGTGTTTTATATTCTTTAAAATATCCAAAAAGTTACTTAATTAATAATGTGAAAGCTACACAATCGATTTGCAAAATTTCGAAAAAATATAGTATAAAAAAATTTGTTTTTGGTTCGTCAAGTTCAGTTTATGGAGATCAAAAAACCTTTCCTATAAGAGAAACGTTTAAAGAAAATCCAAAAAATCCTTATGCTAAAACGAAACTTGCTTCAGAGAAAATTATCGAAAAAAGTTTTAAAAAAACAGACATTAATTATATTATTTTTAGATTTTTTACTGTGTATGGACCCTTCGGTAGACCTGATATGTTTATACATAAATTTTTAAATTTAATTAAAAAAAATAAAAAAATTAAATTATATAACGGTGGACTTAACTTTAGAGACTTTACTTATGTGGACGATGTCGTAAAAATTTTGTTAAAAAACCTTAATATCACACCAAGAAAGAAAATTTATAATATTTGTAGATCAAAACCAATAAAAACTTCGCATTTAGTCTACCTGATTGAAAAAATTTTTGGGAAATCTATCAAAATTCAAAAGATAGGCTTCGTAAAAGGTGAAATGTTAAAAACGCATGGTTGTAATAATTTATTAAAAAGAAATTTTAAAAGTATTAAGTTTACTGACATCAAGAATGGTTTAAAAAAAACAATAGCATTTTACAAAAAATATGGTTATTAAAATAAAAGATATATTTCATGACAAAAATTAATAAACCATTTGTTTTTTCCAGTAAAAGATTTTTTGATAAAAGAGGGTATTTTCAAGAATTATATTTAAAAAAAAAACTTTAAAATATCAGCTAATTTTACTGCAGTCGCACATTCCAAAAAAAAAGTTATTAGAGGTATGCATTTTCAATTAAAAAATAAACAAACAAAAATAATCACAGTTTTATCAGGAAAAATTTTAGACATATCGGTTAACCTTAAAAAAAATTCAAAATATTTTGGTAAAAAATATTCCTTTTTTATGGAGGAAGGTCAGTCAGTTTATATTCCTAATTTTTTTGCACATGGCTATGAATGTTTGTCCGAGAATGCAACAATTTTATATCACTTGGATAATTATAGAGATTCAAAAAATGAATCTGGCTTACCTTATAACGATAAGGATTTAAAACTTAAATGGAAAACAAATAAACCAATATTATCATCAAGGGATAAAGAACATATGAGTTTTAAAGAATTTAAAAAAAGAGTTAAAACCTTATAAATTTTTTGAATACGCTTTTATAAATTTGAAAGGCTTTTTTAATATTTTAATTACATACAAAAAATATACAAAAAATTTATTTTGACCATTGTCAATTCTAATTTGATTTAGATCATTCAAATGATCAATATAATTAATTTTAGATGAAAATCCCCCTTTTTCAAATTTTCCAAAAATCTCATTTCGTTGTGCACCAAGACCCTTCATCTTATAATTTATTATCATTTTATAAAAAAAGTCTAAGTCCGCACTTAAATATTTGGTATTATAAAGTCCAACTTCTTTATGTTTATGAGTTTTTATAAAGAAACCAACCGAATGTGATGTATAAAAACCAAAACTCCACTTTATTTTCCAAGGGCTATATCCATACATTAATTTATATTTTTCTACAGCTCCAAATATAAAATCTATTTGATTTCTTGAAAAATATTTATCTACATTAAATAATGTATTTTGAAAATATACATCTCCCGAGTTTAAAAATCCTATTATATCTCCCCCTGCCAAATTTATTCCTTTATTCATTGCATCCCAAATACCATTATCTTTTTCACTTACAAATAATGATACATTTTCTTTATATTTCTGGATAATTTCTAAGGTACCATCTGTAGAACCACCATCTATAATTATATATTCCAGATTTTTATATTCTTGAGCTATAACACTTTTTATAGTTCTTTCTATTGTGTTTGACGAATTTTTTACAACGGTAATTATTGAAATCTTTTTTTTTTCCATTACTTATTAGTTTAATATATACATCACAAGTAGTTATATAAATACATTTTTAAATCAAAATGCTAAACAATTTTTTTATTTTTTTTATAATATTTTCGTTTTCTTTAATATTTTTTTGTCAAAAATTTAATGTTCTTATTGATCAAAAAATAGAGAGACATAAAAAATATTCTGCAAAAAATAAAAGCTTCTTAATTGGGGGAATTTTAATTATTTTATTTTTAAACTATTATTATTTATCTATAAAACAGGATTTTTTAATTTGTTTATTTATAAACTTTACTTTTCTTATTGGACTTATGTCCGATCTCAAAAAGATTAATAGTGTAAGCTTAAGATTTTTCTTACAATGCACTATAGTTTTATTTTTTGTTAATTTTATAAATATTAAAATTAATTATACTAGAATTGATATTTTTGATCATTGGCTGAATGTATCTATAATTAATATATTCTTTGTTACTTTCTGTTTACTTGTTCTTAAAAATGGTTCAAATTTTATAGATGGGATTAATGGTGTAGCAATAGGATATTTTCTAATTATTTTTATAACAATTTACTTTAATTTTCATTATTTTGAATATGATAAAATTTTAGTAGAAAACTTAATAATAATTTTATTCATAACACTTTTACTAAATTTACATGGTAGTTTATATCTTGGAGACTCTGGTTCTTATACTATAGGATTATTTACAGGAGTCTTTTTAATCGATTTTGCATTTAATAATAATTCAATATCTCCATATTTTATTATTGTTTTATTATGGTATCCGTGTTTTGAACTTTTATTTTCAATGATCAGACGATTATTAAAAAAAATAAAAACCTACGAACCTGATACTACTCACTTACACCATTTAATTTACAAAAAAATTAAAACATATTTTAAAATTAAAAATGATACTATTTGTCATTTAATAACTATGCTTACAATAAATTTTTATAATTTATTATGTTTTTTCTTATCAAAAGAATATATTTATTCTTCCGACTTTTTGTTAATAATTTTTCTGTTTAACATATTTGTTTATATAATTTCTTATAATTACTTAAAAAAAATATAAAACTATAATTTTCTTTTTACTGAATTAATACTTAATAAATAAAGATAGTATAAAGATTTTAGAAAATTAAAATTTAAATAAGTATTATATACTTTAAAACCATCACATAATTTTTGTATTATATTTGAAGATAATGAATTTTCAGAATAGTTCCATTCAACTAAAAATTCTGGAAAATTGTATGCATTAACATTATTTTTTGTAATTTTTAGCCACGCAACGTAATCTTCTTTTGTTCGTAGCGGCGGGAACAAATTTTCTCTAATTAATTCTCTGCTTATAAATACTGTTGAAAGACCAATTTCACAATCAGTGAGCAAATCATTATAAGTAATTTTAAGCTTTTTACTAACAACTTCTTTTATATTATTTTTGATTTTTTTTTTATAGTTACAGAATGTGAATTTGAATTTATTTTTTTTCATAAAATGTAGTTGCTTTTCCAATCTATCAGGAAGCCAATAATCATCAGCATCTAAAAATGCAATTATATCACCCGAAGAATTTTTCATTGCAACGTTCCTTGACTCTCCAGCACCCAAATTCTTTAAATTTTTAATTATTTTTATTTTAGAATTACCCTTTGTTAAATCTTTTATAAGTTTTAAATCATCTAGAACGGGGTCATCATAAATTAAAACTATTTCAAAATTTTGAAATGTTTGATTCAATACTGAATTCAAAGTTTTTCTAATATGATTTATTTTTCTGTAATAAGGGATTATTACACTTACTAATGCCATATTTAAATTTTATAATTAATTAAAAAACTAATATATATTGAGAGAATATAAATAACAAATAATGTATTACAGTTTAGCTAAATTTTTTTTATCTCTTTTTGATTTAAAAAATAAAAAAAAAATTTGTAACTATTTTTTAGAAGAAAATAAAGGAAGAATCCAAACTTTAATTGATGTTGGCGCGCATCATGGCGAAAGCATAAGATTTTTTAAGAAAAATTTTTCTATTGATAAAATTTACGCTTTTGAACCAAGTATAGATAATTTTAAAATTTTAAAGGAAAAAGTTAAAGACTTAGAAAATATAAAGCTTTTTAATACAGCTGTTGGAGACAAAAAAGATTTAATAGATTTTACAAATCATTATGATTCAGAGTCTTCAACTATAGTTAAGATAAATAAAAAATCTAATTATTTTAAAAAGAAAAATTTCTACCTAGATTTTTTTAACATTAATAAGAACAAGGTAAAAAATACTCAAGTGAAAGTTGACAGTTTAGAGAATCTAATAAATATTGATGAATTTAAACTTATAGATTTAATTAAGATTGATACAGAAGGTTATGATTTTAATGTTATAAAAGGTCTTGGAAAATTAATAACTAAAGTACGATTTATTTATTTTGAACATCATTTTCATGATATGCTTCTTAAAGATTACAAATTTAACGACGTAGATACTTTTTTAAAATCTAAAAATTTTAAAAAAGTATTTAAAACAAAAATGTTTTTTAGAAAAACATTCGAATATATATATAAGAATAATTCACTTAATTAATGAAAGATTTAACTTTAATAATACCTACAAAAAAAGAGGTGGAGTCCCTTCCAGTTTTCCTCCGAGAAATTGAAAAACTAATTTGTAAAAAGTTGATTGTTTTACAAGAAGAAGACATTGAAACCAAAAATGCAATTAGTGAGTTTAATGATATAAAAATATTAGTTCAAAAAAAAAATGGTTACGGAAACGCGTTGATAGAAGGTATTAATAATGTTGATACAAAATATTGTTGTATAATTAATGCTGATGGATCAATGGATCCAAAATATCTAGAGCAAATGTTAAATGAGTGTAAAAATAAGGATCTTGTTTTTGGCTCAAGATATCAAAAGCCCGGAGGAGGAAGTGATGATGATGATATAGTCACTTCAGTTGGAAATTACTTTTTTACTTTAACAGGAAATCTATTATATAATTTAAAAATTAGTGATATTTTATACACCTACATTCTTGCAAAAACTTCTTCATTAAAAAATTTAAATCTTAAAAATGGTGATTTTAGAATATGTGTAGAACTTCCGATAAAAGCAAAATTTTGTAGAATGGAATATATTTGCTTACCTTCTTATGAGAGGGAAAGAATTGGTGGTAAAAAAAAAGTTAATGCAATAAAAGATGGATTGCTTATACTTATTGAAATTGTTAAATATTTTTTTAAAAAATAAATAAAAATCAATTAATCTTTTTATGAAAAAAAAAGCTTTAATATTTGGAGTGACAGGTCAAGATGGATCGTACCTAGCGGAATTTTTAATAAAAAAAAATTATATTGTGCACGGTGTAAAAAGAAGATCATCTTCAATTAATACTGGAAGAGTAGATCATATATATCAGGACCCTCATGTAAAAAAACGAAAATTTATTTTACATTATGGTGACATAACCGATTCACTTTCGGTTACAAGACTCATAAATCAAATTAAACCTAATGAGGTTTATAATTTAGCAGCACAATCCCACGTGCAAGTTTCTTTTGAATCACCAGAATACACGGCAAATGCTGACGCAATTGGAGCTTTAAGAATTTTAGAAGCTATAAGATTTAACAAACTGGAAAAAAAAACAAAATTTTATCAAGCAGGAACTTCAGAATTGTTTGGATTAAATGAAAAAATACCACAGAATGAAAAAACAGAATTTCACCCAGCAAGTCCCTATGGAGTTGCAAAACTTTATGCACATTGGATAACAATCAATTATAGAGAGGCATATAATATGTTTGCTTGCAATGGTATTTTATTTAATCATGAAAGCCCAAGGAGAGGGGAAACTTTTGTAACACAAAAAATAGTCCAAGGAATGTGTAAAATAAAATTAAATAAACAAAAAACTCTGTATCTTGGAAACCTATATTCAAAAAGAGATTGGGGACATGCAAGAGATTATGTAAATGCAATGTGGCTAATGATGCAATTAAAAAAACCCAATGATTTCGTAATTGCGACTGGAAAACAAATAACTGTAAAAAATTTTGTTAATATTGTTGCTCGGTTTTTAGATATAAAAATTGTATGGAGAGGATCTGGAATAAAAGAAAGAGCTTTAGATAAAAGCGGTAATATTATTGTTGCCTGTGACAAGGCATATTATAGACCCTTAGAAGTGAATAATCTTTTAGGGGACGCAAAAAAAGCAAGAAAAATTTTAAAATGGAAGCCAAAAATAAATATTAATGATCTTATATTGGAAATGATTGACATAGAAATGAACAAACTATCTTCCTAGATAAATTTATGAAAATTTTTTTAGCAGGACATAAAGGTTTAGTAGGCTCAGCAATCTATAGAAAATTAATCCAAAAAAATTATAAAAATATAATAACAGTTGATAAAAAAAAACTAAATCTTCTCGATCAAGATAAAGTTTTTAAATTTTTAAAAAAAAAATCTCCCGATATAGTAATAATTGCTGCTGCAAAAGTAGGTGGAATATACCATAACAGCAAAAATGGTGCTGACTTTATTTATGAAAATCTTCAAATTCAAAATAATCTTATTCATGGAAGTTTTAAGAATAAAGTAAAGAGGCTTTTGTTTTTAGGTTCAAGTTGCATCTATCCTAAATTTGCGAGGCAACCAATGAGAGAAGAATATCTTCTAACAGGAAAATTAGAGGAAACTAATTATCCTTATGCGACCGCAAAAATAGCAGGTGTTAAAATGTGTGAAGCATACAATGATCAATATAAAACTAATTTTACATGTATAATGCCAGCAAATACATACGGACCAAATGATAATTATGATAATTTGAATTCTCATTTTTTTCCTGCTTTAATTAAAAAAGCTCATGAGTGTAAAATTAAAAAAAAAAAATACCTTAAAGTTTGGGGTACAGGAAAACCATTCAGAGAACTTATATTTGTAGATGATGTTGCTGATGCATGTGTTTTTTTTATGAAAATGAAAACAAAATGCTCCTTAATTAATATTGGATCAGGGAAAGACATGTCAATAAAACAATATGTAAAATTTTTAATTAAGAAACTAGATTTAAAAGTAAAAATTAAATTTGATAAATCAAAACCTGATGGTGTTCCAAGAAAATTATTGGATAACTCAT
>MDSV01001388.1_pt1 | contig 14738 bp, 11 predicted proteins | sample 810851 | NCBI WGS metagenome assembly MDSV01 (sample SAMN05326640, study PRJNA326480) | marine metagenome | isolation source: seawater | place: Atlantic Ocean: North East | collected 2012 | reverse complement strand
TAGCTTCTAAACCAGCTTTTTGGGGCATTTGAGGATCATCTCCGTCTGGCATAAATGTATTCTCTCCTCCTTTTACATGCATATAATTGTCAGGCAAACCAGGTAATGCTTTCGGATCATTACCCATCGGTACCATGACATCTTCACCACCCCGCCATAGCGACATATTGTGGTGACACCCCGATGCTGAAACACCCATGAACGGCTTGCTCATGAAACACGCAAATATGCCGAACTCTCTTGCCACCTGCGCACATATCTGACGGTAGGTGGTCAATCTATCGGCGTTTCTCAATACGTCGTCAAAGGTAAAGTTTAGCTCAAGCTGACCAGGTGCATCTTCATGATCACCTTGGATCATATCAAGCCCCATCGCTCTACCATATTCTATAACCTTCATATAAACAGGTCTCAGGCTCTCAAACTGATCAATATGATAACAATAAGGCTTTGAATAACCGTCTTTCGGCTTTCCATTTTCATCATATTTTAACCACATCATTTCGGGTTCAGTTCCCATTCGTAGCTGTAATCCGCCGTGTTTTTGAGAAAATTCGTGGTGTAGCCGACGTAAATTACCTCGACAGTCAGCGGTTAAAAAAGCACCTGCATACTCTTTTTCCTCTCGGTTTCTAAAAAGCGTACAATAAAATCGTCCAATTCTTTTGTCCCACGGCAACTGCATGAATGTCTCTGGCTCAGGTATACCTACTAATTCCGCTGCCTCAGGACCATACCCAAGATAATCTCCAGCTCTATTCGTGAAGAGGTTTACTGTTGCACCGTAAACCAATTGAAATCCTTTTTTCGCGATTGACTCCCAGTGATCTGCGGGAATTCCTTTGCCCATAATTTTCCCGGTAACGGAAACAAACTGCAGGTATAGGTATTCAATACCCAATTCATCGATTTTCGCACGAACCTCCTTGACCTTTTCAGCTCTTCCTGGTGCCTCGACAAAACTCTCTATATCCATCTTTGACAACTTACTTCTCCCTTTTTATTGTTTTAAACTCTTATTCCCCTGTTTAACTCCAAGGATAAGGGCTATTTGATACCGGGTGTAATTCCCCTGTTTCGTAACGCTTAACCCTAAATGGCTCCAAAAGATCCTGTCTGACCCCTAGAATTTCTTCAGCAATCAAGTGACCGACTCCTATCATTTTCCATCCATGATTAGAGTCTGCTATTATCGACACGTTTTCTTTAAAATGATCAAATATTGGAAAACTATCTGGCGTGAAACATCCAATTCCTCCGGAAGGCTCCTTGTGGTACTTTGGCATTGTTCCTTCAAACCTCTTGTGACAGTGAGCCAATGCTGAAACCCACATATGAGCAAATTCGTGGCTTGACACAAATTCCGGGCTCGAAGGCCCATACGGATCCACTGCAACTTGGTCCACGGGCTTATCAACCTTGTAAGGCGAGGCACCCCCTTGCACACCACCAAAATGCCAATCCGGCTTATAGTAAATACCCCACATATCTTCTGTGATCACAGAACCGTCAACATCTGAATATAGCGTTGAGTCTGTATCAACATGAATTACTGGTGGCATCTTACCTTCATTTGTTTTTAATTGCGCGGGATCTACTTTTAATACACCCTCCTCAAGTTGCCAATATCGCCACATCTCAACATCTCGATGTACTTTACCATCTAATCCTTTAACGCTTATTGTCTTTGGCAAGTCTAACATACGCCAAAAATCTCTTATCCATGGCCCAGGCGCTATTACTACGTGATCACAAGATATTTTTCCCTTATCGGTCACTACAGTTTTTATAGATTGAGAGTTACTTTCCGATTCAAAATCAGTAACGCTTACCCCCGAAATTATTCGAACACCTAAATTCTCTACTTTTGAAGCTAAGTGATACATCGCCTTTGTTTGATTCGAATAACCTCCCTTCTTTTCATGTAAAACAGACGTTATACCCTTTGCCTGCCAGTCGTCGAAAAGTTCCCTCATATACGATTTAGAGGCACTTTCACCCTCTATAAATACACTTTCGTAACCAATTTTTTGCTGCTGCTCGTAGATTTGGGAAACATCATTTCTCATACTTTCCGAAGAAATTTGCATATACCCTACTGGATGATAACTTAAACCCTCACAATCTGATTCCCAAATATCAACCGAGTGCGCCATCAGCTCTCTCATAGCTGGCTGAAAATAATTGTTTCTAACCACTCCGCAAGCTATTCCTGACGCACCAGCAGCAACTCCAGACTTTTCTAAAACTGTTATCGATCCCTCTACCTGCTGCTTTTTTTCACGAAATCTCTCAGCCAATTTCCATGCCGTTGAAAGACCGTGTATTCCCGCCCCAATTATTACATATTTCGAATGCGAAGGAATTGCCATGTTAGTTTACCTCTACTTCCAAAGAGACATTTGTAATACTTACTCCCTCTTACTATTATTCCAGTTTAACACCATTTTCAAACAAAAAATATACCAGTCACTTGATTATTTTTTAAATTGGTTTATAATTGGATCTAAAAAGAGGTAAAATGTTGCAGATAACTAATTTTAAAAAGCCTGGGTCTGCGGATATTGCAGCGCAAATAAGAAAAGAAATATTAAGTGGTGAGCTGAGGTACAGGGACAAACTTCCAGCAGAAAGAATCCTTGCAAACTTTTATGGCGTCTCCCGTGGAACCATTCGTTCTGCGTTAACAGTTTTAGAGAAAGAAGCTGTAATCACTATCAAACCAGGTAGCGGAGCTTTTGTTTCTTTCGAGAAATCAAAAGTAATTATTTCACAAGTTGAAAATTCAAACCCACTTGAGCTTATTGACGCTCGCTTTGCAATTGAGCCACATTTATGCCGATTAGCTATTCTGCATGGGAAAAAAGAGCACTTTCAAAAACTGGATGAGCTTACAAGCATCATGGAAAATAGTACAGAAGATTCAAAAGCGTTTTCTGAAGCAGATACTAATTTTCATAAAACTTTGGCTGAAAGTACGGGGAACAATCTTCTAATTTGGATAATAAATCAAATTACCACGGCAAGAGGGCTAAGAGAATGGACAAAAGCAAGGAACCTCACATTGAATAAAGAAATAATGACTTTGTATAATAGCCAGCATATTGGAATAATAAATTATATTAAATCAAGAGAGCCGGAGCTCGCTGCCTCTGCTATGAGAGAGCACTTGGAAACAGCTCGACTGTCGCTCACTAGAGCATCTGGCACCTAAGCTCGCGCTGCTGTTTGCATCCAATTTAAATACACCCTTTCAGCATTCTTATTAAAATTACTGATTTCAGCTGAGCAGGCAGAACTTAAAAGAGCTGTACCTTCGTCTCCAAGGGCTGCTTGCAAGGACTTCGCATACTCCGGAATATTAGACCACTGATAAATTGTGTCACTCTCAGTTTCAAGATGAAATTGGACTGAGTGCGCCCTGGTGCCCCACCGTAAAGCTTGAACCTTACAATCTTTTGATGTGGCGAGTACATTACAATTAGCTGGGAGCACTGCTACTTCTGCGCTATGCCATTGTAAGCATTTAAAACTTTCGGGCAGTCCGTCGAGGAAGATACCGCTTGCTCCTTCTTCGGTCAAATGAACATCTAGAACACCAATCTCCGGATTCGTCGCGGGTTTTACCGTTCCTCCGAGGACTTCTGCTAAGAGCTGATGCCCCAAACATAACCCCAAATAGGGAATACCTTTGTGGACAACCGAGTCACGTATAAAACGCTTCTCCTCAACCAACCATGGATATTGTTTCTCCTCCCAGACGTCCATGGGCCCACCAAGAACCCACAAGCCATCATAATTATCTAGTAGTGGAATAGAACTTCCTTTAAAGAGCTCCACACTGTCGAAAACGTGTCCGTCTTCCTCTAATAGTTGCCTAAAAAAGCCTGGGTGCTCAACTTTTGCATGCTGTAAAACTAATATTCTCACTCACACTCTCCATAATCAACTTTCAAAAATAGCTTAATAGGTTTGCACCTTGTATTTGGACGGAGGATAGCCATAAATACTTGAAAAAACTCCTGATAAATGGGAAGGATTTGCAAAGCCAGTCGCTTCAGCGATTTCTGAAATATTCAGAGTAGAATTGCGAATCAGGTTCCGTGCTTTTTCTATTCGAAGTGCCCTATAGTAAGCCATCGTCGATTTTCCCAAGTTATTTTTGAAGAGTCGGTTCAACTGTCTCTCGCAGATTTCAACCAAACCTGACAAGTCTGTCAAAGTTAGTGGGTCTGCAACGTGGTCTTCCATTAACTGGATAGTAGACAATACGATTGAATTGTTCGAGCCAACCCGATCAGCTAATCTTCCTCTTTGAACAACGCCAGACGCCCTGATCTCACTATGCAAAAACCAATCACTTACAAACCGAGCAAAAGTAGCACCATTCCGGGAAGAAATTAAGGCCAACATCATATCCATTGGAGCTGTACCACCAGCGCAAGTCATTCTATCTCTATCAATGACATATAAATTTCTCTCTATAACAATGTTGTTAACCAACTCCTTAAGACCTTCAGCATGCTCCCAATGAACAGTCATTCTTCGGTCTTTCATTAAACCGGCTTTAGCAAGCAGTATTGGTCCACCGGAAACGCCTCCAATCGTGGTTCCAAAAGTTGTCATCTTCCTCAACCAATTGAATAATTTTTTGTCATTAATTAAAAATGGATCTCCACCAGCAACAACTAGCAACAAATCCAAACTCAATGTATCTCCGACTAGATTATCGCCAAAAACAAAAACTCCAGAGGAACTACGTGAGCCACTGGCTTTTACCGTTATGTTCACTATTTCATAAAGAACCTTTTCGCTAAGCAAGTTAGCTGCTCTCAAGGGTTCCACAACTGAAGCATAAGACATCAGTGCAAATCCGTCGATAGTAATTACTCCTACCTTATACATGACCTATTTTATACCAATCATGTCTAAATTTTATTAATTTATAGCCAGTTTATAGAGGAAAGATACCAAAACTGCAATACGCTATAAAAAGAAGTGAGGTCTATATGAAATATTCTGCCTTAAAAATTTTTATTGAAGGTCTATTTGGGAATGTACGTTGGAAACCTGCGTGGCGAGAAATAGAACCAAAGTCAAACTACGATGTCATAATCATCGGAGGAGGAGGTCACGGATTAGCCACGGCATATTACCTTGCAAAAGAATTTGGACAGAAAAGAATAGCAGTTTTAGAGAAAGGCTGGATTGGCTCGGGTAATATAGGTCGGAATACCACTATTATTCGATCAAACTATCTTCTGCGCGGAAATCAACCGTTTTATGAATTTTCCATGAAACTGTGGGAAAGCCTCGAACAAGAGCTTAATTATAATGCGATGGTTTCTCAGCGAGGAATTATAAATTTGTTTCATAATGATCCTCAAAGAGATGCTTTTGTTAGAAGAGGTAACGCAATGAGGCTCTCAGGAGCAGGGGCCGTTATGCTTTACGAGAAGGAATTGCGCAAACTAGCGCCGTTTTTAGATTTCGACAACGCCAGATTTCCAATAAAAGGGGCTCTGTGTCAACCACGCGGAGGAACAGTCAGACACGATGCAGTCGCATGGGGTTATGCTAGAGCAGCAGATACCTTTGGGGTCGACTTAATTCAGAATTGTGAAGTTACAAATATTATTATTGAAAAAGGAAAATGTGTTGGTGTTAATTCCTCCAAAGGCGAAATTAAAGCAAATAAAGTCGCTGTGTGCGTTGCTGGATCATCAAGTCAGGTAATGGGAATGGCTGGTCTGAGGCTACCCATTGAGAGCCATGTGTTACAAGCTTTCGTGTCAGAAGGTTTAAAACCAATTATACCAGGGGTTATAACCTTTGGAGCAGGACATTTTTATGTTAGTCAGTCCGACAAAGGTGGCCTGGTATTTGGAGGCGATATAGATGGATACAACAGTTATGCTCAAAGAGGGAATCTTCCGACAGTAGAAGATGTATGTGAAGGAGGAATGGCAATAATGCCGATGATTGGACGCTCCCGTCTACTTCGAATGTGGGGCGGTGTAATGGATATGTCCATGGACGGTTCCCCATTTATAGATAAGACAGGAATCGAGGGTCTTTATTTTAATGGCGGTTGGTGCTACGGGGGTTTTAAAGCTACGCCTGCAAGTGGTTTCTGTTATGCCCACTTGCTCGCAAAGAATGAACCTCACCCAACAGCAACTGAGTTCTTACTTGATCGTTTCAAGCGAGGTGAGATAATCGATGAAAAAGGTCAAGGCGCACAGCCTAATTTGCATTAATTAAGAGGTTTTCGAATGATAATTAATCACCCATATCTTGGACCACGAGACGCAAGCGAATTTGTGTATAAAGGAGATGCGGAACTTTTAAATCGCCCAGACTGGAAAGGTACCGGTATGGGGCACAAAGGTTTTCACGACTACTTGTATCTAAGAAAAAATCCTGCGGGATTACATAAGGAATTATGGTACCATGAACAAGGCGATCGCTCTTGGCTAGTAGTTACAAGGAACACCCTAACTCACGAAATTTCAAAGGTTGAGCTCGTAAAGGACTACCTGAAAGGAAAACAAAATGAAATCTAACAGCCGGCTTTCGGGTGGTTTGATTGATAAGTCAAAAGAAATACAGTTTTCCTTCAATGGAAAAGTTATGAAGGGTTTTAAAGGGGATACTCTGGCATCTGCTTTACTCGCAAATAAAAAGCGCTTGGTTGCCCGATCATTTAAATATCATAGACCAAGAGGTGTCTTTACAGCTGGATCAGAAGAACCTAATGCATTGGTAACAGTAATCAATGAAGGAACAGCAGAGCCGAACACGCGGGCCACGGTAGTGGAGCTTTTTGATGGACTAGAGTCCAGCAGTCAAAACCATAAAGGTCCACTTGAATTTGATTTCATGCGAATAACGGACTTTCTGTCACCTTTTTTATCAGCCGGTTTTTACTATAAGACCTTCATGTGGCCTAAGAGTTTTTGGGAAAAAGTTTATGAGCCAGCAATACGCTCAGCCGCTGGGTTAGGTAAACTCGAAGACAAGTCAGATCCAAGCACATACGATAAAGGATTTCTGCATTGTGATATCCTCGTCATCGGTGGAGGGCCAGCAGGGTTAATAGCAGCTAGAGAGGCAGCAATTAACGGGCTTGAAGTGATCCTATGCGACGAAGATTTCATTTTTGGTGGAAGACTAAATTCAGATGAGGAAAACATAGATCTGCTCTCTGGCATTGACTGGATAAATAAAAATATTCTAGAACTTAGCGCCCTTAAAAATGTTCGGCTGATGTTAAGAACCACAGTCTACGGAGCTTTTGACCATGGTATATTTGGAGCTCTCGAGAGGAAAACCGATCACTTACCTAGTAGTGAGGGAAAGCCACGCCAAATACTATGGAAAATATATTCAAAACGCTCTATTTTATGTGCTGGAGCGATAGAACGCAGTATCAGCTTTGGAAATAACGATCGGCCAGGAATATTGCTCTCAAGTGCGTTAAGGTCATATGTTTCGCGATGGGCTATTCAACCAGGCAATAGAATAGCCATTTTTACAAATAATAATGACGGGTGGAAAACTGCCCGACTTCTAAAGCAAAAGGGCTGTAACATCATTGCTATCATTGATCCTCGAAAAAATTCAGCGGAGCAACTAGAGGGCGTTCCTACTTTTAAAGGGCAAGCGATAGTTACAACCAAGGGGGTAAATAGCATTAAAGCGATTCAACTATGTGACGGCACAAAAATAAAGGTCGATTGTCTAGGTGTTTCAGGCGGATGGAATCCTAATCTTCATCTTACATGTCATCAACGAGGACAGCCCAAATGGAACGAAAGACACGCATGCTTTGTACCTAACTCTCTGCCCATTGGGATGAAAGTTGCTGGCGCGGCTAATGGAACTTTCGCTCTAGCTGAAATACTCGAAGAAAGCTTACAAAAAACACAAAAAATAGCAGCCGAATTAGGGTTTCGTGTAAAAAAGAGAAAACCGATTAAGGCTAATAATCATCACTTGGATATAGAAGCATTTTGGCATGTCAAAAATAGTAAAGGCAGAGCCTGGATCGATTTACAAAATGATGTAACGACGAAAGATATCTTTCAAAGTCATCTTGAGGGTTTCAAGTCAGTAGAGCACCTAAAACGATATACAACTTTGGGCATGGCAACAGACCAAGGGAAAAATTCAAACACCATTGGCTTAGCTATAATGGCAGAGATACAAAAGAAAACAATCCCAGAAGTTGGAACTACAATATTTAGACCTCCGTACACCCCTATCCCTATTGGTGCCTTTGCTGGCAGAGCCCGCGGAAAAGACTTTCGGCCTTACCGCCTGACACCTTCTCACAAGTGGGCAAAAGAGCAAGGTGCGGTCTTCGTAGAGACAGGAAATTGGTTGAGAGCCCAATGGTTTCCTCAAGAAGGTGAAACACACTGGCGACAAAGTGTAGATCGCGAAGTTATAAACACACGAAAATCAGTGGGTATTTGTGATGTGACAACTCTTGGGAAAATTGATATAAAGGGCAAAGATGCGGGTGAATTTCTTAACAGACTTTATGCAAACAATTTTGGAAAGCTGGAGGTTGGGAAAACCCGATATGGGTTAATGCTTCGAGAAGATGGTATAGCTTACGACGATGGAACCACTGCGCGCCTGTCAGAAAACCATTTTGTAATGACAACTACAACTGCGAATGCAGTTATAGTTTTTCGAAATTTAGAATTTTATCGTCAATGCATTTGGTCAAATCTGGACGTACATCTTATTTCGACCACAGATGGCTGGGCTCAATTTGCCATAGCCGGTCCTAATTCGAGAAAGTTACTCCAAAAAGTCGTGGATAAAAAATTTGACATTACGAACGAAAACTTTCCATTCATGGCGTGTAAGGAACTCACCATCTGCGGTGGAAAATTAGCTCGATTATTCCGTATCTCATTTTCGGGAGAACTAGCTTATGAGTTGGCTATTCCAGCGCGCTACGGAGATAGTTTAATTAGAGTGCTAATCGACGCTGGACAAGAATTCAAAGCTACGGCTTATGGAACTGAAGCACTTGGGGTAATGAGGATCGAAAAAGGTCATGCCGCTGGAAATGAGCTTAATGGCCAGACAACTGCTCAGAATCTAGGTATGAGCAGAATGATTTCGAAGAAAAATGATTGTGTTGGAAACTCCATGTCAGAACGAGAAAAACTGAATGCTAAGGAGATTTTAAAGTTAGTTGGATTCAAGCCAGTGGACAAATCGAAAAATCTGCAAGCTGGGGCGCACTTCTTTTCCAAGACTAGCAATTATAATATGGAAAATGACGAAGGCTGGATGACATCGGTGGCATTTTCACCAATCTTGCAACATCACATTGGACTAGGGTATATCAAAAGTGGAACCGAGCGTATTGGTGAAGTTGTAATGTCAGTCAATTTGCTTGAAAATCAATTTACTGAAGTGGAAATAGTCTCGCCGCACTTTATTGATCCCAAAGGAGAACGACTACGTGCCTAAATATAAACTTAAGCCTGTTACTGCGCTAGACAATTATCAAGCTAACATCAATGGAGTTAAGATTTCCGAAATAGTGAATATAGAAATCTTTTCTTTTGCCATAAAATTGAATGATGAAAAAAAAGCAGCTTCTTCGATGAAAAGGTTTTTTATGTGCAAGATGCCCTCGCCTGGTAATGTTAGTATAGCTAAGTCAAGTATGACAAAAATTATAAGATTATCGGGTGATCAACTTTTTTTATTAGTTAATAGTAAGCAAGTTGAGATGGTCACTGCTCATTTTGAAAAATTCTCGAAGTGTTTTTATATAACTGAGCAAACTGATTCCTGGTCAGGGGTGAATGTTTCTGGTTTACGAGTATTGGAGTGCCTTGAGCGTATATGTCCAATAAATCTGTCTGATAAAAACTTTCCAGTAAATTCTTTCGCTCGAACAGCAATGGAACACCTGAACACACTGATAATAAGAAACAAATTGAACGAATTTGAACTTTACTCCGCGAGATCATCTGCGCAGTCATTTCTGCATGCGATTGAAACATCGGCAAAAAATATATAAGAACGTAGCAATCAATCGTTAAGCTAAATAAATAAAGATTACATATTAATCAAAGGGAAGGAAATAAAGTGAAAGTTAAAAGCGATATTGAAATTGCAAGGGAAGCAAATAAATTACCTATACAAAAAATAGGAGCCAAACTAAATATTCCTTCTGAAGACCTTCTACCATTCGGACATGATAAGGCAAAACTCTCCTCTGAGTTTATAAAAAGGCAGGACTCCAAAACTGACGGCAAACTTATACTCGTGACAGCGATAAACCCTACTCCCGCAGGGGAAGGAAAAACCACAACAACGGTTGGGCTGGGCGATGGGTTAAACGCCATTGGAAAAAAAGCAGCCATTTGTATAAGAGAGGCATCCCTTGGACCTTGTTTTGGAATGAAAGGTGGAGCCGCAGGTGGCGGTTATGCCCAAGTAGTACCAATGGAAGAAATGAATCTTCATTTTACAGGTGATTTTCATGCCATAACAAGTGCCCATAATCTTCTGTCAGCAATGATTGATAACCATATTTATTGGGGCAACAGAGAAGGAATAGATCAAAGACGTGTAGTATGGCGCAGAGTTCTTGATATGAATGATCGCGCATTGAGAGATATAGTTACCAGTCTTGGCGGTGTGGCAAACGGATACCCAAGACAAGCAGGTTTTGATATTACGGTCGCGTCTGAGGTAATGGCTATACTTTGTCTATCTAATGATCTTGACGATTTAAGACAAAGACTTGGAGATATAATAGTGGCGTATCGAAGTGATAAATCAGCAGTATATTGCCGCGACATAAAAGCGGATGGTGCAATGACGGTTTTACTCCAGCAAGCAATGCAACCTAATTTAGTACAAACTCTTGAAAATAACCCTGCTTTTGTCCATGGCGGGCCATTTGCAAATATTGCACACGGATGTAATTCTGTGATCGCAACCAAAACTGCACTGAAACTAGCTGATTACGTCGTTACGGAAGCGGGCTTTGGAGCAGATTTAGGTGCTGAAAAATTTATGAACATTAAGTGTAGAAAAGCTGGTTTATCGCCATCTGTTGCCGTTATTGTGGCAACAGTTAGAGCAATGAAAATGAATGGGGGTGTAAAGAAAGAAGGACTCGGGGAGGAGAATGTAAATGCAGTTTCAGCAGGTTGTTCAAATCTTGGTAGACACATTGAAAATGTAAAGTCATTTGGTGTCCCAGTTATTGTTGCAATAAATCACTTTGTCACTGACACAGATAACGAAGTAGCAGCGATAAAAGATTACGTTGAGTCATTTGGATCAGAAGCCATATTATGTAAACACTGGGCACATGGCTCTGATGGCACACTAGACCTAGCAAAGAGGGTCGCTGAAGTCGCCGATAGTAATAAATCCAATTTTTCTCCTCTATATAAAGATGATCTTCCACTATTTGAAAAAATTGAAATTGTTGCGAAGGGTATCTATCATGCAGATAAAGTCGTTGCTGACAAAGCCATCAGAGAACAACTTAAAGCTTGGGAAGTAGCAGGATACGGAAACCTTCCCGTTTGTATGGCAAAAACTCAGTACAGTTTTACAACTGATCCAGAGGCTCGTGGAGCTCCAACGGGACATTCACTTCCAGTCCGTGAAGTTAGACTTTCCGCGGGAGCTGGCTTTATTGTTGTAATATGTGGTCAAATCATGACGATGCCGGGTCTTCCAAGAGTTCCAAGCGCAGAAGCTATCTACCTCAATGAAACCGGTAAAATTGAAGGTCTATTTTAATCGATTAGAGTAGGAATATCAAATGGCACAAATAATTGATGGAAAAGCGTTTGCGAGTAAAGTACGAGAAAAGGTAGCTATACACGTTTCGCGGCTAAAGAATGATTTTCAAATCACACCTGGCTTGGCTGTGATCCTGGTTGGAGAAGATCCAGCAAGCCAAGTGTATGTAAGAAATAAGGGTAAGCAAACATTAGAATCTGGTATGAACTCATATGAGTACAAGCTAGAAATAAATACTAGTGAAGAAAAACTCCTTTCGCTAATCGAGGAGCTAAATAATGACCATAAAATACATGGGATTCTATGCCAATTACCACTTCCTGGGCACATAAACGAGGACTTAGTAATAAATGCAATCACTCCTGAGAAAGATGTCGACGGTTTTCATATTTCAAATGTCGGAATGCTTCACACAGGACAAAATTCAATGGTACCCTGCACCCCCCTTGGGTGCCTACTTTTGCTAAGAGATCACCTAGGCGATCTTTCTGGAAAAACAGCCGTGGTAATTGGACGCTCAAATATAGTTGGAAAGCCTATGGCTAGCTTATTGGTGAAAGAAAGCTGTACCGTAACAATTACACACTCGCGAACAAAAAATATAGAAGAAACCTGTCGTCAAGCCGATATAATAATTGCTGCAATAGGCCGGCCAGAAATCGTGCGGTCCGATTGGGTTAAACCTGGTGCAACAATTATCGATGTTGGCATCAATAGAACTCCTGCTCCTGAAAGAGGTCCAGACAAACATAAAATTGTCGGTGATGTTGATTTCCAAGACTGTGAACCAGTTGCAAAAGCAATTACTCCAGTTCCGGGCGGTGTAGGTCCCATGACAATAGCATGCCTACTAGCAAATACTGTAACTGCCTGTTGTCGAATAAACAACATTGAACCTCCCAAAGAACTAATGGCATAGTTGGCATTTAACCTGAAACATAATTGCGAATATTGCCTTTACTTTTGAAAATAACGTTAACTATAGTAGATCGACTTCAAAATACTTTATAAGAGCCACTACGTTCAACAAAAGTGTTGTGATGAGAAGGTTTAAAAAATGAACAAGAGAGAAGTTGGAAAAACTGGAGTGTTTGTAACTCCTATTTGCTTTGGAACATCTCCCTTAGGGGATATGCCAGATACGTATGGCTACAGTGTATCACAAGATCAAGCAATTCATACGATTAAAACGATTATAGAAAGCCCTATTAATTTCATTGATACATCACGAAATTATGGTAGCGGCAGAAGTGAAGAGAGATTGGGATTAGCAATGCAAAAATCCGATGTCCACCTCGAGGATCTCATTATTTCATCAAAGTTAGACCGAGACATGACAACAAACAAATTTGATTACAAGCAAGCCCGGAAATCATTTGAAGAAAGTCTAACAGCGCTAAATATACAAAACATTCCAATCCTGCATCTTCATGACCCTGAATACGCCTCTGATTTAAAGGATATTACTAAGAAAGGTGGTGCATTAGATTTTCTTTTTGCTCTAAAGGAAGAGGGATTAGTCAAAGCTGTTGGATTAGCAATGGGTAAATTAGAAATAATGGAACCTCTTTTAAAAGAGCGTCCGTTTGATGCTCTGATAAGCCACAACCGGTATTCAATATTGAACCGACAAGCGGACAAAATGTTCGAATACGCTTATAAAAGTGGGATTTGTATTTTTAACGCAGCTCCATATGCAGGAGGGATACTAGCAAAAGGCTCAACTAAAAGTAAAAGGCTAGTATACCAAGAAGTAACTGACGAAAAATTAACTCCTGTTCACAAAATCGAAGAAATTTGTAGGCACCATGAGATTCCTTTGGGTGCTCTAGCTCTTCAATTTTCACTTAAAGATAAGAGAATTACATCAACAATAGTTGGAGTGTCTAAGCCAGAGCGGGTCGAGGAAACGTTGTATTGGGCCAATTTTCCAATATCACAAGAGGCATGGAACGAATTTTATAAATTGCCGTATTCAATGAATGATCCAGAAGCAAACCGAATATACAAACCGTGCTAATTTTAATTTCAACAAATGGGAATTGTTAAATACCGACAGTAACCCATTTTGTTTGCTCAGAAGATCGTTGAATTAACTCCACAATTCTTTGCACTCTATAACCCGAATCAAAATTGAATGGTTCGGGCACTAATCCATGAATAGCCTTGACAAAACCTTCCACTTCGATCGCTTTTAAGTCACAAAAACCAAGTTGATGTCCACCGGCAACGCAAAATCGATCATAAGGCTGATGCTCCGGTCCTGCCCATATAGTTCGAAACCCTTGCTCTCCGACTTCATCTTCAGTACAATAGAATTTCAATTCATTCAGCCGTTCTTGTGAGAAAAAAAGTGCTCCCTTGCTTCCAAAAATTTCAAAATCGTGTTGCATTTTTCGACCAGTTGCCATCCAGTTTGCTTCGATGCTACCTGAAGCACCATTCTTAAATCTAATAAAGGCTCTCGTAACGTCGTCAACTTCAATTGCTTGTTCTCTACCTTTGCTGTCAATTCTTCTTTTTGTAACAGTTTCACAGTCTCCCAAAACCTTATCTATCGGTCCAACAAGGTATTCGGCAGTAGCTATCACGTGACTTCCTAAATCGGCAAGAGCGCCACCTCCCAAAGGGTCGTGCCTCCACGTGAATAGGCTATCATCAGCAGCCATATAATCCTCGGCATGCACCCCTCGAAAGCCGCGAATGTCTCCAAGTTCACCAGATAAGATCATTTGCCGTGCTTTTCTAAGCATAGGGTTGCAAATATAATTAAAGCCAACTTGGGTCTTAACACCTGCAAACTCCGCCGCGTCTCTCATTTCTTTCGCGTCTTCAACAGATGTGGCAAGAGGTTTTTCACAATACACATGTTTCCCAGCTTTTATTGCCGCTATCGCCATCTCCTTGTGGAAAGAGTTAGGTGACGTAATGTT
>MDSV01243640.1_pt1 | contig 14740 bp, 24 predicted proteins | sample 810851 | NCBI WGS metagenome assembly MDSV01 (sample SAMN05326640, study PRJNA326480) | marine metagenome | isolation source: seawater | place: Atlantic Ocean: North East | collected 2012 | reverse complement strand
TCGCCACCGTAGACGGTGTGTGCCCAAAACATGCCGTACACGCCACTGTCCCACTCTTGTTGTTTCTTCGCTTCACTCATCGCTCACCTCCATCTACGACCCTCAAGGCCACTTTTGCTTTGCTTCTCTGTACAGGTACGGACGCTGCATTGAACGCATCGTCCACCACCGGGAGCAAGGGAGGCCCCACGCCTCCACTTGCAATCAACATGTCCTGAACCAAGGCTTCCATCACGAACGTACAGGACAGTCCAGCAAACGCTTCGTATACGTCCTGCCACGCCAGCCTGAAAGCCTCGGCCATGTCTCCTTCTGAGTCAACCATCGCATGTACGGTGACGCAGCCTCTCAAGATCCTCCAGCAACGGGTAACGTCGGGATTGTTCACCTCCCTCACCCACTGGCCCAAGGCCCGCTGAAAGCTATCGTAGTCGTGTAGCCGTTCGCTCATTTGCGGCCTCCTTCGAGTACCCTGAACGTCGGAACGGTTACATCGTCACCTTCTTCGTCCTCCCACTCTTCCTCATCGTCCCACTCGTCATCAACATCATCAATGTCGATTCCGAGCGCGAGCGCAGTGGCTTCACGGATCTTGACCTCGAAGGTACCATCGTCGATGAGTTCATCTGGACACACATGAATCAACTCATCGTATAGGCCCACCATGGCGTGAGTACCCGGCAGGGCATCGTGAATCATCACAAACTCCCGGTAGGCTTCCCTCATGGCTTGGGCTCTGCTCTGTGTAGGTTCCCTGTCCACCTTCGCGTGAATAGCAAGGCAACCGATGATGATCTCCCATGTTCGTGAGAGTCCATCATCGGCTACCTCGTCTACCCATTCGGTCAGGTGCTTCCGGAACGCTTTGTCATCAAAACGCTCTTTTGGCATGGTTCACCTACGCATCCACACGAATGCGACCGCCAGTACGCAAGGCTTCAGCCTGCCCACGGCGCAGCACTCGGGCAGCAGCACGTTCAATGTCACTCTGGACGAACATGTCGTAGTCCTGAGCGATGAGCGTTGTAGCATCAATGACACTGGCCAAACCGCCACCGGGCGTAGTCCAGTCATGGTCAAGTGCCTTCTGAGCCTTGCCAATCTGGTCTTGAGTCAGGCCCTCACGCTTGAGTTCACGCTCCATGAACGAGAACGCATCGTCAATCGCAACGTCAAGAGCAGAGTTGTAAGCATCGACGACGCCTGACGCACTGGTCTGTAGTTCTGTGATTGCTGATGCAACGCCTTCGCTGATGCGAGAAGTATCGCCAAAGTGCCTCCACGCAAACTCAGTCTTGTTGTCCCAAGACTTCATACCATTCGTGCAGATTAGCTTGAAGATACCGCCGTTGAGTACCGTCCGACGACGCCCGACCTCGCTGTTCCAAGCCTCAATGATGGGGATTGGTTGACGCAGTTCGATCTTCTCAGTGCCATCGGTCGAAAATCGCAAGCGCATTCCCGTGTCGGTGACTCGGAAGTCCAACACGGGCATCCCTGCGAGTTCTGGAGCATTGTCGAGCAAGTCTTGGACAAACTGGAAGTTGTCGTAGACTGCATACCCCTGACTGTGCTGGCTTCGGATGATCCGACGAACTTGACCATCCATGTCGCGAGTCCGCACGGTGCGAAGCATACGCGGTGTCTGGTTAGTCTGTGACCACAACGCCCAAGACATCGTTGACAGCTTCTCACCTGTGTCGCCCAGTGCCGCCTGCTGAAGCAGACCGCTACCAAACCGAGCCGGGAACACGTTGCTGCTCATCTGGCTGTAAGCATTCTCATGCACCAGCATCACTTCTGGATCAAGTCCAGCTTGGCTCAGTGTTTGCGCCGTGACGCGACCGCCACGGTAACTCAAGTGTAGTTGGCTGAATGACCGGTCAAGGTCTTTCGGGTCTTGCAACTCGCGTTGCTTGCCGAGTAGATCCCGCACCGCCTCAAGGTGCGTTGTCTGGATCTCGCCGGGGTTACACCCCTTGCTGAACAAGGTTCGAGTTTTCATCAGCATCGGGCCTTTGCCCAAGGTCTGATCCACCTTGTCTTGGTTCGCGTTGAAAGGAATCATGCTGTCGTTTGTTCGAGTGAGATCACTCATGGTTGCCTCCATGGCAAGTTGTGTGGCAGTACGTTGTAGCATTGTCCGGACATACTGCCAAGTCCAGATTGCAAGTTGGGTTTAGTTTTCATCATTGTCCATCATCACCACTGCTCTCCTGTGTGTGGTGATGGGTTCGTGTTCACGGGTCTGTTTTCGTTCTGCGATGTTCCATCGTACCTCGGCACACATGGCGAAGAACACGACCGTTGGAGCGAGTAGCATCCATTTCGTGCGCTCGTCCATGTCCAGTCGTCGGCCCTTGACCAACTCCACGTAGGCATCCGGAAACATCGTAGAATCCATCGCACTGATGTACAGCTTGTCATTCCGCGTGTACTCACTGTCAAACACCAACGAGTACAGGTCGTACCCGTCCTCTACCATGTCAGCGATGCGATCAATCTCAGCTTCATAAGGCATCGCCATCACGCACCACCTTTACCCACTTTGCTTGTGGGGTCCACTCCTCTACTCGCTGCACCTTACTGAAGTACCCTCCCTCGTTGTTCAGTAGGGTGAGCAGTGTGTCCTTGCCAGTCTTGGCGAAGTCGCCCGCCTCGATCTCGATTACCGCTGTCCATCCAATGTCCGCGAGCCTAAACGACTTGTCCCATTTGCGGTTCATCGCGACAAACTGCTTGACCAGTGAGTTTGCCCATTTGCGGGCTTCCGTGTGGCTTCTGAAGTACCTGCCACGCGGTATGTCGCCATACGGCTCAGGGTCCGTACTGCTGAATAGGGTTTGCGTTACGCTGTATACTCTCATTCTACACCTCCTATGGCGTATGATTGTGGTGATCGTCCTTTCCATGAAGCACGCCATGTCAACACAGCACGCTTACTCTTGCTTACAGGCTCATGTCCGTAGCAACGGACAAACGTAGGAGCGCCGTCGTAGGAGTACATGACTGCATCGTCCCACTTCAGCCCGTTGTCACAGATTGAAGGTGTTGCTCCATCCCAGTGTCCGCGTGCGAATGCGTGAGCATTCTTCTTGCCTTCACGCCGCGCTCTTGCGCGTCCGCCAGCTTGGACAACCCATTCAACGTCTGTCAACTCGATCGTCCGCAGGTGAACAATCACCTTGCCTTTGTGCCTCACGCTGTAGAGCTTCTTGCTGGTATGCCAGTACACATCAACTCGCATCACTCACCTCCTTGCGCTTCACCGCGCTCGATGCAGACTTGCCTTTCGGCCTCCTCTCGCATGATCCTACTGATCCAATCATCAAAATGCTCCCACGACTTCGTGCCTACGTTCGTGCAGATTCCGATGTGATTCTCAATGTCCGCGAGTGTGAGCCACTGGTCCCTTGAACCACGCTGGATCGCTCGGCTGAACATGAGGTAGCGGGTGTAAAACTCATCTACATTGTCCGGCTTGATGCCTGACATCAGCACGGCCTCACATGCGTAGATGACCCGCTCAGTCGTCAGCTTGACCACGTACCCGTCGTCCGAGTCCTCGTACTCCCCTGCGGGACGGAAGCACTTGTCCTTGTAGTCCTCGATCTGCGTTAGATCCCATCGCATTACGCACCTCCCATCGAAAGTACGTTCGGTCGCACGTACTGTCCGTTCTCGTCGAAGTTGCCTGCTGCTTCGGCATTGTGACCCTGCGTGTTCAGGAATGCACAAAGGGCATAAGCATCGCCCATCCACTTGGTGAGATCCATCTTCTCGGCCAAGTAGGACGAGTGGACGTAGCTGTCAGTATGGAAGCGGAACGCGCAACCGCCCGATCCGCCGCGCTTCAACCACACCAGCAGGTAACCACTGCCCACCTTCCCATACATGAGATCATATCGAGCCCCATTACCGGGGCAAAAATCATAGCGTTCTACCATTGTCTCTCTCCTTCGGGCTACTGCCCTTTCTCGTTGCCGTTTCCGGCGATAAAGTCATCCTTGGATACCAGCCGCACATCGGCAGTCCCATCTGCGTTACAGGTCGCCACCTTCACGCCCTCACCTGAGAGCCCTCTCGATTTCGCACTCGCATCCTGAAGTGCTGCTTTCATTCGTTGCGCTGGATCGGGTCCGTCAGTCTCGGTTGAGTCCAACTCCAACCCGCCCTCGGGCATGTCATCGTTGTGAATCCAGCAGCTAAACCGCGAGTCAAACTGCCCTACGCTGTCCACCTGAAACACGAACCGCTCGATACCGCGTTCACGCAAAGCTGCGCCTATCTTGTGTGGATCGGCACACTGACCGCCGTATAGACCAGTTTGAAAGTCCTCATCCAGTCGTGTGTAGTCCAAGCCTTCAAGGTCGAGTCCGAGCGTGTCTGCCTTGTCGCAGTTGTCCTCTAACTCCTGCTCCACGTAGTCGCGCTGCATACCTTCGTCTGCGCTCATGCACTCATGGCAAACGGGCTCGCAGCCGTGAAACAACACGTAGCTGGGTGTCCAGCCGTAGTAATCTGGACTTGTGCGAGCCAGCTTCCAGCATTCACCACATGCAATCCACTCGTCCGACCACTCGATCGAGCATCCACACGTTTCGAGCAGCTTTTCGAGTTCGTTCCCGTCGCTGTATCCGTTCCAGTTGGCGATCAGCACCAGATACTCAGGGTCGTCGTACCCCGGCTCTGCGTATCCATCGTGAGTCTGTACGTCACCATTCTTCGCGGCATCGTGAGCGAGAAACGCATCTACGATCGCTTGCTTCTGCTTGTCGCTTGCATCCTCTACGAGTTCCAGCACGTCGTCGAAGTGGTCTACACCACTCCAACCGTTGTCGCGTATGTCAGCTTCCAACGCGCTCGGTGACATGATCTCACCTGACTCGATCAGGCGGTCGTATTCTGCCTTGGCTTCGATCCGCTGACGGTCTACGAACACCTGATTGATTTTCTGGATGGTCGTGTGGAAGTTCTCGCCTGTACGACTGATTGCTTCCTCTGCGGTCGTGGCCGAGAGTACGTCGATGACCGCTTCGCTCAGTGCTGCCAAGCCTGCTGCTTCCAGTGCATCTTGTTCGCTACCCAGCGCGTAGATACCAAAGGTCATCCCCGTGTGGACGTGACTGACGACCCACATTGTCGAGTCTGAGTCGTCACCGACTACCCAAGGCTGTGTGTGTACGGCCATCACGCCTGCGACGATGGTGGCTTCGACTTCTACGTCGTCTTGATCCTGCAAGTTGATTGTGATTCGCTCTTTCATGTGTGCTCCTTGCGTCCAAGACGCAGTTCGGTTCTCTGTCAATCTGACACTAACAACTTATTTTGTCAGGTCGTATTGTCAATCTCGGCTTGTTCTTCGCGCTCGTTATGTACACGCTACGTGCCCGTACTACGTGCAGGCTCATCCACGACCGACCTTTTTGCCTCGTTTCATCTGCTTCATAGGCACTCCCGCCTTGCGTAGCTTTCCGGCCATGACCGACATTCGTATTGCTACGCCTTTGTCGCCTACTCTCTTTTGCCACCTATGCGGCTTGTCCTCATGGGCGTACTCTTTAGGCATTTCCAGATAGTATTGGTGCGGTGTACGCAGCGTTCTCCAGACGTTGATGGGCGAGTCCGCGTAAAACCAAGCGAGCGCGAAATCTACCATGATCACGAAAGGTCCGTTTTTGTACACCTGCATGGACTTGTTGCCGAGGCTTTCGCATACCTCTCGGATTTCCCGTTCCTCCATGTTCTTCTGATCTTGCTCCAACTGCCATACCCGCGCTTCCTCTCTGCGTTGCGCTTCCTTGCGTGCCGCTTCTCGCTTCTCGTTTTCTTCTTCCACGGTAGGTGCGGTAGCGACTACCTCATCCATCTGGCCTTCGCGATCATGGTGCCACTTGTTCTGTACCCACTCTATCAAGTGGCTTTGGATCAAGTTGTGCAGCACGTAAGCCGCTACAGGCGCGTGACCGCCATGCTTGTCGAGTTCTGCCTGCGACCACGCTGCGAGTAGTTCCGCCTGATCGTCGGTCAGTGTCATTGTGTGTGTCAGTGTCATGCTCCTACCCCTTAGTAGAAATATCCACGGTACTCACCGTGAAAGTCGTAAAGTGATTGCATCAGGGCCTCAAACTCCTCGTCTGTCGCCGCGTCCTCCACTGTCAAGTCACCCTCTGCGTAGGTGACTATCTGCTTGGCCTCGCGGTTGATCCAGACGCCGAAGTACGCGGCGTCACTGTTGGTCTGGTATTTGGCCCAACCTTTGCTTTCGACCAAACCAAACTGCGAGTAGTCAAAACTGTGACCGTAGCCCTCGTCTGACTGGTGATAGCGCCTACATCTTTTGGCGTACTCCTGCTCTTGTTCGTCCTTCTTCCAGTCCTCGACTGTAGGCACGATCCACTCGCCCTTGGGGATGACTACCTTGCTACCAATCGTCACCTCCATCCTAAGACAACGCTGGGCTGTCTCAGCATCCACCAGTTCCTCACCCCTGCTGTTTTGCCTGCTCCACCCTTCGGTGGTCAGTAGTTTTGCTTCGTTCAGTCTCATCTTGCACCTCCAAGCCCTACCATCGCGGCTTTCACGCTGGTCTTGCTGTACTTGGCCCCATCGGGCGTTTCTGTGGGCAAATGCCCCATCATGCGGGTAGCTGCCTCATCCCTGTTGTTGGTCATTCTGATGCACTGCCGCATAAGGCGGTACATGCCTTCGTCGTTGTTGAGCCAAAGGCTCACGTTCCAGTGTGTCCAGTTCTTGTGTCCGTTCATTTCGCACCTCCTTGCGCGGGTTGATTGGTATAGAACACTGTTTCTTCGCCCTTCAGGGCGTTTCTCGCGATGGTCTTACATGCCGCGAATCTCATGCGTACTGCCGAGACATTGTTGTACCCATCGACATTCACGGGATAGCCCGCGATCTTCTCCAAAGCGGCTGTCAGTAGCTTTTCTCTCTCGGTCATTTCGCACCTCCTTGCGTTTTCACGCCTTCTCGTTCAAAAAATGCCTTCCACTTGGGCTTTAGATCGCTTTCCTTCATCCGACGCCATCCAGCATGAGCCAACTCGTAGACCTTCATTTCGCCACTGGCTGCTTGCGTGCGCTCGCATGGCCCGTCCTTGTCTGCTTTCGTGTATGTACCGAAGTAGGACACATACCAGTCTGAGGGGCTCAGTGGCTCAGGGTCTTGAATGTCAGCCCACAACTCACCGGGCGTATAGACTGCTTCGACATAGATCACATCGCCGCCCTTGCGTCTGTAGAATCCCGGTCGAGTACGGGGCCGGTAGTCACCTCTTTTCGTCTTTCTCATTTCGCACCTCCCTGTGCTTTGGTTTTTGGTTTGATTTCGCGCTTCTGCGCTTCGCGTGACATGGCGACCAGTTTCACCTTGCCGTTGTAGTCCTCGAACACGATCACGTCGTACCTCATGCTTCACCTCCTTGCGCTGCTGCGCTTGCTTCTTCAAGCTGTTCTTGGATCTCGCTTGCGATGCTGCCCGAGTCCGCGTCCCGGTAGACGCTGACCACGGCCCAATGCGGGTAGCCATACGCTCCGCCTGTGTAGCTGTTGTCTCCTGTTTGGAAACTCCAGTCCGTTACGCCATCCCACCCGACTGTGAGTTGGATACCCGGCTCGTCATCGTCCTCGCTTGCGCGGTAGTCGTCGTCGATCTCGGCCTTCACCGCTTTGACAAGTTTCTTCAAGTCATCCCACCAAGGCAGCTTCGGGCGTGGCATCACGTTGTTCTGTGCTGCCCACAAAACCCATTCTTCGACCTGCTTGGGCGATTGCCACCCCACCACGTCGTCGTGCTCTTGGACGCCGTGCCACACGTCCTCCTCGCCCTTGTACTGACCCCAAATGGCGACTTCCGCGTTATCGCAGTCCTCCTTGACCGATAGAGCGCGTATGTTTTTGTTTGAACAGTAGTTCATGTCGCCCCACTGCACGCTTACCGTGTTCCCGTTCGTGCACTTGACCGTCATGCCCGGACGGTCGTGACCGATTTCTTCGTTCATCTGCACGTCGAAGCCTCGGTCGTTCTTGAGTGTATCCGCCAGCTTACGCATGGATGGCTTGCTCGGGTAGTCGTCCGTGCTCGTCCAGATGATGCTCTTGGGCGTTTCCAGATCCTCCCATCCGTCTTGCTCAAGGATTCGGTACTTATTGCCCTCAAACTCCTTCACAAGCAGGGTCGTGTATGGCCCGCTCGCGGCATCGCCCATTTCTTCGACTACTTGGACGAGAATCGGCTCATGCCGTGGCGTGTCTATGTGGCAAAACTCAAACCCTGCCAGTTCTTCAAATCGCGCCTGTGCGGCTTCCGAGAGTGAAAAACCGCCGTACTGTACGTTGATTACTACTTTTCCCATGTGTGCTCCTTCGCGCTCTACGCGCTCTACGAGGCACAGATCGTACCTCGGTTCCATCGTTGGAACTGTTGGTAATGTATCTTGTCAGGACATATTGGCAAAGTCGCTATGTTCTACACGCGGGTCACGTACACATGACGTACACTACGATGTGCAGGTGATCCGCACATTACGACCTACAACCTGTCAGCTTCCAGCTTTGCTCGTCTTGGGCTCTGATACACGCCCACCCATGAGCCGTCTTTGTCCCATACATGGTATCCAGCCATTCGTAGGTCATAGTGTCCCGCCCACACGCCATACCAGATCAGCGGCTTGTCGTACTTGTCCACGTACACGTCAAACATTCGGCTATGGATGGTCACGGAAGATGGCCTCTACTTGGTCTACGAGCGAGTCTGCTATCACCTCTGCGGCTTTGTTCAACTCGGCTTCACGGACCCGGTGCGCGTTCTTGGACTCGACCCAATCGGTCTTGTGAGCCAGTACCCACTGGTCGGCTTCGAGCCGCTGGATGACGGTACGGAGTCGGTTCTTACGGGCTTCGAGTCTCGCTCGAATCGGGACCAGACACACTTCGCCTGCGTGCTCCAGTTCAGTCTCAATCCACTTTGATTTAGTCGTCATGGAGCGGTGTCGGCCAAAGGCCCTTGACGTGCATGAAGGGGTTGGCTGAAGGGGTGGTCTGGTCTGGTGTCTGGTGCTTTGGAGCATCGGGCAGTCGCTCCTCGCTACGCTCGGAGCCACGTTTGCTGGATTCTCGAATGGCGTCCAGTTGCTCTTTGTCCATGTTGATAGCTTGAACGAAAAAAGGAGTACCGTTGGCGTCTTTCAGGAAGCACCAGTCATCTTCATCAAGTGGATACTGGGTGACGTTATCCCGAGCAAACCGCAACGATGCTCGAACGAACTGGCTGTAGGTCAATCCCAACTCTTTCAGGAAGTCCATGGCAGCAGCCTTCTCAGACTCGGTTACTCGAACGTCAGGTAGCTTGCAGGTACTCTTACGACCAGCACGGGGCTTTGGGCCTCTTAGATTGGTTCCGGTTCTGTCGAACCGTACTTCAGCCCAACGTCGCGCCCTGTCAGCAGAAGCGAACTCCTGCACAGAGGCTCTCTCCACTGCTTTGTCTTTCAGTCTGTAGACATACCAGCCGCCTTGTTCGGGACGGACATGCCATCCATCACGAAGCCAGTGGCCTTCTTTGTAGGTCCACCCTTCGGGGGGATGGAAAACATCGGCCATTGTGATCGCTTCTTCAAGGGACGAGGGGATGGGAGCGGCAGCAACGGAATGGACCTCACCTTTGGTGGTCACTCTCCAGCCTTCGTCAGTGAGAACCAATGAAGTCTTGTCTCCAAGCCGTAGGGCTGTGCCTGCTTTGCTGTCTCTACGCCATTTGCTGTTGAACTCCTCCATCATTCGCCTCCCTTCGTAATGAGGCCACGGTGTTCTGCGCTCAAGACAACATTCTTCAATGCAAGCCGTATAGTGTCATACAACCCATCAACCAAGACTACGTGGTCCGGTCGAGCATCAATGACTCTACCTGACCAACAGGCCCCGGATGAACGCTTTGAGATACGGCTCAATCCCCCAACAAACTTCCACTCACCAGCTTGCTTTACCTCGACATGGTAGTCGTAAACGCCATGTTCAGGCTTCACTCTCCGGGTACTGAACCCCTCTACTTCTTTCGGTTTCATCATGCTTCTCCTACGACGGTGCTCATGAAGGGCACATAGGTTGCTTTTCTGAGGTCCATGCGGCGGGCGACTTTCTCTCCGTCACATTTATCCAGCATCCGGCTTACAGCATGTTCGAGGCTCAACGATCCGTGCAGCATATCCAACCAATCAACAAGAGTGGTGGGGCGTCTGAGAATAGCAACGGCCATTCCCTCTTTGGGCTGTTCCGAGCCGTGTTTCGGTAGGCTCACTCCGATGATGTGGCCATTTCCGCTCACGAAAGCAAGATAATCAGGGCCTTGGGAGTCAAAGCGAGAAGTGTCAGTGTCCGACATAGATAACCTCCAGCATCCTTTTTATCTGTCTGGACGAAGTGTGTCAAGCAAAAGGCTTGGATTGACTCTACTCCTATACCTTACTAAGTAAGGCGCTCATTGTAAGGTGTTTTGCATCCCTATAAGCCCATTGGTGTGTACAAATGATTAGTAAAAGGTACAAGAAACTACGGTTGCAGCTACGGAGTCTATACCCTTTTTCCTTATACCTACTTCTAATCATTCATCCACCTTGAGGGGCTTATAGAGCCGTCATTTTGTTTACAATGGGCTCAAAAGCTGATAAGGTGATGAAGAATAAGGAAAGGAGGTATCTGTGGGACGACCAAGAAAAAACGATCTTCGGGATTTCGGGCAGTGGCTCGAAGAACGGCACTTCTATGTACGCTCTACGACCTACACCATGGCCAGCAACGTCCGAAGGATGATCAAAGAAGTCGATCCCATGACCACACAGGGTCTTGACGCCTTCCTCTCGGAGCGATCGAACGTAGGTCCATACAAGATTGCATGGAAGCGGTTTTCAGAGTGGATGAAAGACACCAAGGATCTCGACCTACCAGCCCCATCAGCAGCAAAAGGACGAACTTCAACCAACTACGCAGTGCCTGATGAAGTCTGCAAAGCCCTTGAGAACATTGTGCAGTCCCACCACATTCCCCTGAAAACGCTGGTGAGGTTCCGTTGGAAACATGTGAAGGAAGGGAGAGACAGGGGGCGTTCCGGAGAAATGTTGTGGGAAGTGGAAGATCCAGTATCCCCCGGCACGTTCTGGCAAGTCGAACCCGAATGGCTCAATGCCCTACGGGAATGGGGATGCCCAGTCTCGGAACTGTCTCCATTGGTGCCGGATGCACCTGAGAAGCTGTCGCCTATGACGGCTACCTATGCCATGAAGGCCATCCGTGCCTATAGAAAGAGAGGAGAGGACAGTGGCCTCTTTGACTAAAGATTTCCTGTGGCCGGAGCATGACTTTGTGGACTGGCTACAAACGGAAGGAATGACCTCAAAAGGTGCCAAGACCATACGCACCAAGGTTGAGTTCGTGATCCGCAGTTCAGCGGAGCCAACTCCCGTGGCTCTGACAAGAGCCATCTCCTATACCAGACACAAGAACGGATACCGGAACGCATGGTCCCAGTGGGTCAAGTACAACAAGACCCGCAACATCGAGATACCCCAACCAGCGGGCCAACTCGTCAAGCACGGAGACTACAGCATCACCCAAGACGCTTTGGGGCAGATTGAAGCACTACTGGCACTCGGAGTGAACGAGGCTCGATTGGCCGAAGCAACATGGGACAGCGTGGGGCAGTACGAAAACTACCTCGACAGAATCAAACTGTGGGCAAAGCCCAAGGACTCGACAGATCCACTCATTCCAGCGGTTCCGGAATCCTCAACTCCAATGGGCCTATCTCGACTGAAACTCATCCTCGGAGTTCATAGACGTAGCCTGAGCCAGCATTGATGCGACGGACACAACCTTCTTCGACCAGAGCATCAAGGCTCTCGGCCACTGGCTTCCTTCGCATCTTCAGTGTACCAAGAATCTGACCAATACTCGCCACATCGCCATGGTACTCAATGGCTTCCAGAACACTGCGCCGAAGTCGGGCATCAGGGTGTTCAGCGATCACTTGACTAAGAGCAAGAATGGACTTGATATGCAACTCGGCAAAACGAATCCCATAGTCAAGTTCCGGGGTGTCCATAAGCCATGGCTCACCTGCACAGGGCTTGCCCCAATCCCAAGCATAGAGCAGCGCCGCTTTCCGAGCCATGGTAGGAGCACGGCTCCGGACACCGACAACTTGGTCTGGAATCTTGCGCTTCGTCACGTCATGGAACCAGTCGGCCCAATACTTCTTGGCATTCGGAGTGAGCCCAGCACACCAACCCGCAGATGGAGTAGTGGCCCGGATTCTCAAGAACTCAGCAAGACGTTCAACATCGCTATCATCACCAGAAGGATCAGGATCAATCCGTTCACGGCGTCCATACATCACGGCCCAGCGCCCCATGAATCCACCGGACCAATCCTCGGCCAAGGTGTATTTTTCAAGGTACGGAATGGAGCAAGCAGACATCACGGAGAGTCTGGGATCATCCACCCTCACCGACTTTCCATTGGCCTTGGCTCGTTGAATCGAATGGCAATCCCAAAGATCCGCGAGCAGAGCCTTGATGGGTTCAAAATAACCACGCTGGGCAGAGGCCAAAAATCGGCCAAACTCCGAGATCGGGATACATTGGCTGGGGCTCCGGGCCAACGAGTCAATCAGACCCTCCGGGGAACCGGGAAAATCACCCACCAGAGGACTCGCAGCCTCGAACAGCAAATCCCGTCCAATACCGAGCGCACTGGACTTCTGATCCTCACCACTCCGGCCCACCAAAAGAGCAAACATATTGGCTCGAAGTTTACCTGCATAGTTCATGCCGTAGTCGAGCGGGCAAGTACAACTCAGAATGGAAAGTCCAACCCCCAAGTGATAGCAGAGCGGACTGGTTGTTTGTTTGACGGCATGGACGACGTAATCGCGTATGAAGCCGGAAGGTGGGACAGCGTGAACAGCATCTCTTTCAGTGAGCACGGTGGGATCTCGGGGCAGGAAGTCATGGGTGTGTGTTGGACTGTTGTAGCAAGTGTTTTGTCATTTGACAAGGGTAGCACTCCAAATGATTTGAGCCGGCCCTCTAAGAGCATTCTGCGTGATACGCTCTCCAGAGCACGGAGGCCCTATGGCTAAGAAATCGCTATCAACGCTGACCACAGGGGGCGGTGGATGGAAGGCAGCCACTAAGCCTACCGGAGCAGCCGCAAAAGCGATCATCAACCCAGCCTCCGTTCGCCTCCACAAAGAGATCAGAAAGTTCACAGCACAGGCCCAAGAACTCCGTGAAGCAGCGGACGGAATGCGGAAAGAATACCCTCCGATCATCCAAGAAAAAGTGGGTGAGTTGTTGGGCTACCTCCGAATGGCCGATGGGTACGCTTGGGCACTCGGAGTGGACTACGATTTAGACGACGACGACAACAGAATCATGTTCCCGCCGCCCAACGAGGCTGAACAGTTGTACCGCGCCGGACGGTTTATCCAAGACAAAGAAGATGCGATTCCAGATTGGATCTACAAGAGACTGAGATCGGACACGAAAGCTGCGCTGAGATCGTGGAAAGACTTTTCCGATTCTACTTACGCCGCTCTTGATGCTGCCCTCTCCGTTCCCTACGGAATCATCGACTTGTACGATGTGGCAACCGACACCGTGGACAAGGCAGAAGATTTGTCTGCCCTGACGCCCAAAGATGCAGCAGAAAGGCTCTGCACTGATTACATCAACGGAGCAAACGCCTACCGTCGCATGAAGAAGCCAAGACTGCCGGGTCAACGTGCCGACTGGAAAGAAGTGTGTGATTTATGGGCAGAAAATGACACGGAGCCGATTGGTGAGAGTTTCTACTGGCCCCGCCCCGAAGATCCCATGTACGTGGCACGACCTCCCTACGCTATCCGAAAGGGGAAAAAGATAATCGAAACAGGGTGTTTACCGGGTGAAAATATCTGCGACGGAATCCCCCGATGGCAACAACTAAAAATGCGAGAGGAGATCCAAAGCGTTCTTGATGTTCCCGACCGCATTCAAGCCGTCATTGACGGACGAGAAATGACCGATCTGCTGGGCTCGTTGAGTACACTGCTGGACCGGGCAAAGACCATGCTCAATACCCTCAAGTCAAAGCTGGAGGAGATCGAGTGGGTGGTGAGCCGTCCGTTTGTCCGCACGGCGATGATTGTCATTACGAGCATTTACGTGGGTCCGGCCATTCTTATCAAAGGACACAACACGGCTCGAAGGGCCGTGATTATGAAGGAGGAGTTTGGGAAAAAGGCAGGGAGTAAGGGCAAAAAGTGGAAGGACGTTCCATTTTGGCGTAAGAGATCGCCTGCCATCGTATCTTCCGACTACGAGTACGACTTGGCGAGAGCCGAAGCTGAGACATGGAGTGCGGGAGAGGCCCACGACGAAATGGTCGCAGGTCTTGGGTCGGCTATCGCCTCCATCAATGAAGCACTCGGAGCGATCAGCGAAATCAAGCCCGAACTTCCTGTGTACCGTCAATACTGGCGAGGGACAGCGCGGGGGCATCCCTCCTACCAATGGAGAACTCGGATTGCTCCGTACATGACTAAAGCGAAAAGAGCAGCGGCAAACATCGACACGCTCATCAATGGGGCCTTGTGGCAAGACTTGTGCGACGAGGAGTACCCCTTCGGTGGTACGACGTGGGCCCGAAGAGAAGCATACTGGACACGTCAAGGTGTTCCGGAGCGGTGT
>MDSV01176800.1_pt1 | contig 14740 bp, 17 predicted proteins | sample 810851 | NCBI WGS metagenome assembly MDSV01 (sample SAMN05326640, study PRJNA326480) | marine metagenome | isolation source: seawater | place: Atlantic Ocean: North East | collected 2012 | reverse complement strand
CTTTTCATTTTAAGAGAAGATGATATATTAATCTATCAAGTTTTAACATATGAGGTATATAGATGAGAATTTGGCATGAAAACTATACACTTAAGCATGTAATTGCTCTAAGAGACAATAATCTTAATAGACACCTGGGTATAAAATTTACGGAAATTAGCGATGATTCAATTACTGCAACGATGCCGGTTGAGGATTTCACCAGACAATCTAGAGGAGTCTTACATGGTGGAGCTTCATGTGTACTTGCAGAGGCGCTTGGAAGCATTGCATCTAATTTATGTTTAGACATGAAAAAACAAAAAGCTGTAGGCTTAGAAATAAATGCTAATCATATAAGACCTGTAAAATCTGGATTAGTCACAGGAGTCACTAAAGCAGTTGCTCTAGGTAAATCGGTTCATGTGTGGAATATTGAAATATTTAATGAAGCTGGGAAAATGAATTGTGTGTCAAGGTTAACTACAGCAATAGTAGATCTAAAAGAAGAAGAAAAAGAAAAAAATATTAAATTAGTTGACAATTTATTGGCTAGCTAGGGTGAACATTTTTAGTAACTTCTTTTCATAGACACTAAAATCGTAATCTTTGGACCAGGATACTTTCGGTGGCATAGACATTAATATGGATTCAGATCGACCGCCAGACTGTAATCCAAACAAGGTCCCTCTATCATACAGTAAATTAAATTCTACATACCTTCCCCTACGATGTAGCTGAAATGCTCTCTCTTTTTTTGTGAATTTGAGTTTCTTTTTTTTGTTGAATATTTTTGAATAGGATTGAATAAAAGTCATGGAACAATCTAAGGTAAAACTTTTACAAACTTCATAATCAAGGTTATTAAGTTGATCAAAGAATATACCACCTATACCACGAGGCTCATTTCGATGTGGCAAGTAAAAGTATTTGTTACAATTATCATTATATTTTTTATAAAAGTTTCTATTGTATTTGTCACAAAGCATCTTTGCAGAATTCTTCCAATAAACAATATCACTTATATTGATAAAGTATGGAGTTAAATCAAAGCCCCCACCAAACCACCAGATAGTTTTTTTGCCAACAATTGCTTCAAAGAATCTAATATTTAAATGTGCACAAGGAGCTTTTGGATTCAAAGGATGTATTATCACAGATACACCAGTCGCATTAAATTTTTTTAGCCCATTCATCCCAGTTTTTTCTAAAGCACTAGTGGGTAATTTTTTGCCTGTGATACTAGAAAAGTTAACAGCTGCCTTTTCTATACTTTCATCTCCAGCTATCTCACAACTAAGTCCACCGCCGCCTTGATTATGTTTCCATTTAATAGTATTTTTTTTTGAAGAACTATCAAGTTGTTGTATATCATTAATAATCTTTTCTTGTACTTTAGAAAAGGACTTATATATATCTTTTGTCTTCATTTCATTGTCTCAAAATATTATTTGTCAAAATATCTTTAATCATAGATGATTTCTTTTCATTTCCTAATGCGCCTTTTACAATACAATCTATTTTCCCATCAAATAATTTCTCTATTGTAGTTATATCATTAATATATTGTTGGTTCGAATAATTAGCACTTGTCGATATGATTGGTCCTTTTAAATTTTCACAAAGCTGATTCACAATATTATGGTTTGTAATTCTTATGGCTATATTCTTACTATCTCCAAGCCATGGCGGGCAATCTTTATTTTTTGGGACAACCCATGTTGTAAAAGTTCCATCACATAAAGCTTTATTTTCAAATAAACTATCATCCATAATTTTTTTCAAATAATTTATACTTGGAGTAAGGATAATAAATTTTTTAGTTAAATCTCTGCCTTTGATTTCAAAAATATCCTCTACACTAGATTTATTGAATGGATCACACCCGATTCCATATATTCCTTCAGTTGGATAAATAGCGTTTCCACCATTCTTAATAATCTCTGACGCATCGTGAGGATCAAGCTTTGGTATCATTTTTTTGCTCGTGTTCTACGAGCTCGTCTCTTAGGTGCATTTTTTATCATTTCAATACATGTGAGTTCGTCAAGAGCTTTTGGGTCAAGATCTTTTGGTATACGCACATTTTTCTTTCCATCTGTAATATATGGGCCGTACATACCATTAAGAACCTTTATTCCTGATGAATCAAAAATATTAATTTCTCTATTTGCATCAATTTCTCTTTTTTCTTCTATTCGCGCGATAGCCTCAGTTTCTGATAAAGAAAAAATATCAATATCTTTCATTGATACATTAGTTTTTCCGCATTTGACATAAGGGCCAAACGGACCAATGTTTATAAGTATATCCTCTTTTTCAAATTCACCTATCTTCTCAGGTAATTTAAACAAACGAATTGCATCATCAAGCGTTATCGAATCTATATTCTTTTTTTGTTCAGGTGTCAATGCAGCCCATTTAGGTTTTTCTTCATCTTCTTTTGTTCCCATTTGAATTGTTGGTCCGTATCTAGTTAGTCTTACAGTCACTGGTCTTTTTGTTTCTGGATGAATCCCTAAGTCTTTCAGCTCCCTTTGTTCGGATATATCCACTGTTTTAATTTTATTATCCAGATTCTCCTTAAATGGTTTATATGTTTTTTCAACACATTCCATATATTCTTTTTCTCCATTTGCTATTTTGTCTAAATCTTCCTCTAGGCGAGCGGTAAAGTCATAGTCAACTAAATCATCTCTGAAATGATTAATGAGGGTTTCATACACAACTTTTGCCAAAGCTGTTGGCTGAAAGTTACTTTTGTCTGGGTCAACGTAATTGCTTTCCATTATTTTATTAATAATAGTTACGTATGTTGAAGGTCTTCCAATACCTAACTCTTCAAGGGCTTGTATCAAACTCGCTTGGTTATATCTTGCAGGAGGCTGCGTAAACTTTTGTTCTGCATCAACACTATCAATATTTAACTCATCGTTTACTGCTAGGCTTTCGAGTATCTTTCTATTTTCTTTTTCTTTTTCATCATTATCATTAAAACTATAAACCTCTTTGAACCCAGGAAACTCTAGATATGAACCAGAGTATTTAAATGTAAAATCATCTTCAATTTTAAGATCGATTGATACTGTTTTGCTAATAGAATCTTTCATTTGTGAGGCCAGAGTTCTCTTCCAAATTAAATCATATAACTTAAAATCATTCTCCTCGAGATATTTTTTTATGGAACTCGGTGTGTTTGACATTGATGTTGGCCTTATTGCTTCATGAGCTTCTTGGGCATTTTTTGATTTACCTTTATAAATTCTTGCTTCTTCTTCAGCCAGGGTCGCATGATTTTTTTTAAGATATGATGAAATATCCAATAAAGCATCTTTAGACAGGTTTGTCGAATCAGTTCTCATATAACTTATCAAACCAACAGGTTGACCACCTCCAATATCTATACCTTGATAGAGCCGTTGTGCTATTGCAGACGTTTGTTTCACAGATAAGCCAAGACTTGTATAAGACGTTTGCTGTAAAGATGCAGTTGTAAATGGCGCCTTAGGCTTAGTTCTTCTCTGACCATTTTTGATATTAGAAACTTTTACACTTTTAAATGTTTCTATTTTTGATTTTATCTCTTCAGCTCTTATAGAGTCATTAATAATTGTTATGTTATCCTTCTTGATTTTTTCTCCATTAATTTCTGATAATTCTATCTGTATATTTCTATCATTATTTGAAACATTTGTAGATAAATTCCAATACTCTTGTGGATCAAATGCATTTATTTTAATTTCACGTTCTACGATTAACCTTAACGCTGGACTTTGTACTCTTCCTGCTCTTGCGTCACGACTAACTTTCTTCCATAAAAATTCGGAGATATCATAACCCATTAAATAATCTAGAGTTCTTCTTGCTAAATATGCATCCCATTGACTAATGGAAATTGTTCTTGGATTTTTCAAAGCATCAATAATTGCATTTTTTGTAATTTCATTAAATACCACGCGGTGCGTCTCTTTTCCTTTTAGGAACTTTGCCTTGTCTAAAATATCATATAAGTGCTTGGATATGGCTTCACCTTCACGGTCAGGATCAGTAGCAAAGTATATTACATCAGCATCTTTTGTATATTTTTTAATATCATCAATTACTGATTTCTTGTTATTTGAAACCTTCCAGACAGGCTTAAAACCCTGATCTACATTTATTCCCTTCCTTGCTGAAGAAACAAGATCCCTAACATGGCCAACAGAGGCAACAACTTTAAAATCTGGACCAAGGAATTTTTCAATACTCTTAACTTTCGTTGGAGACTCTACTATCATTAAGTTTTTCATAGCTAACCGGGCTTAATTATTCTTTTTTTTACTTTATACTATCAAAGTAACAATAAGTGCAAGACATTAGGCTAAAATAAATGACTTTGAGAACCATATTACACTATCCAGATAACAGGTTAAGGCAACTATGCCCCGATCAGACTGAATATAATAATAAGTTGAAAACCCTAATATCTGATATGTTCGAAACCATGTACCATGAGAATGGTATTGGGCTATCCGCGATACAAATTAATGTTATAACAAGAGTAATAACAATTGATGTTTCGAAAGATAGAAATGAAAAGATTGTGCTTATTAATCCAGTTATCTTAGAGAAAAAAGAACCTATTGTTTTCGATGAAGGTTGTTTATCCGTTCCAGGTTTTTATGAAAAAGTAGATAGATATAATTACATTAAATATCAAGCTAACGATATACAAGGTAAACCTTTTATAGCCGAAGCTACTGATTTGCTGGCCGTATGTATTCAACATGAGATTGATCATCTTGATGGGAAGTTATTTGTTGACTATTTGTCTGATATGAAAAAATCAAAGATAGAGAAAGGCCTTTTAAAGCAAAAACAGAATCAAGAAGTCACTAAAAGATTGGACAACCCTTATATAAAGTGACTAAACTAAAAATCATTTATTTTGGAAGTCCTTATTATTCTGTTCCAGTACTCGAAAAGATTGTTAATATAGGACATGAAGTACCTTTAGTAATTTCACAAGGTTCAAAGAAGACCAGAAGAGGGAGGGTAATTCACACACCGATATATGAATTTTGTGATAAAAATAATTTAAGATGTATCACTCCCGATAAAATTAGTCCTAATATTTTAGATGACATTGCAATGGTCGAGGCCGATCTGGGCATTGTCTACTCATATGGAAGGCTAATCCCACAAGGCGTTATTGATTCGACTAAGTTCGGCATTATGAACTTACATTGTTCATTACTTCCTGCTTATCGTGGTGCCGCACCCATACAGCATGCATTGATAAACAACGAGTCTAAGACCGGGATAACCTATTTTGAAATTAACGAAAAACTTGATGAAGGAAAAATGATATTGAGTAAGGTTTACAACATTAGCGAATCTGATAATTGTAAAACTATACAAGATAATTTAACTGATATAGCTGTTAAGTGTTTCCCAGAAGCGATTGATAAGATGTGTAATAAAGAATATACCCATAGTTCATCATCTAAGAAATCAACTTATGCAAAGAGAATAATAAAAGAAGATGCATACTTAAATTGGGATATGAATATAAGGTTAATATTTAATACAGTAAGAGCTCTACACATTTGGCCGGTGGCACGTGTAAATATATGTGGAGACGAAATAAAAATACTGGATGCAAGTTGCATAGAAAAAAAACATGAGCTCCCAACTGGTACTGTGATGAGTTTTAATAAAGATGAGTTAATAATAGCAGCTAAGGAAGGCTTTTTATCAATTTTGAAACTTCAGCTTGAAGGTAAAAAACCTATTACAAACAGAGATTTATATAATTCTAATTATTCTATTAAAGAGACCCTTATTAATAATTGCGCCAATATTTCATATAAATCATTATAATTTAAATATTTTATGATGTAGAATTATCACCAGACACATCTATGAAAAAGATAGCAGTATTAGGAGGAGGACAAGTTGGGTCCTCTTTAGCAAAAATTCTTACCGACGATGGAAATGACATAACTCTTATAGATATTAATTTATCTGTTCTAGAAGACCTCCAAGAAGACAATGATATAAAAACTATTCATGGGAATGCCTCATCGCCGTCTATATTAGAGCAAGCCGAAGTAAATGATTGTGATATTCTAATTGCAACTACAGCAAGTGATGAAGTTAATTTAGTCTCTTGTCACTTAGCAAAGAAGATGTTTAATGTACCTAATGTAATTGCGAGATTGCGTAATTCTGAATTTCAAGCTAGTACATCTGGTTTTGATTTAGATTTATTCTCTATTGATTCTATTATTAGCCCAAGTCAATTGGTTACAGACTTTATTAAAAATATAATTGAACATCCAGGAGCATTTCAAGCATATGATTTTGCTGATGGCAAGCTTCAAGTCATAGGAGCTACGGTTTTAAAAGACGGACCATTATCAGGTTGCAAGTTATCAGAGTTTAAAAAACATATGCCAAATGTAGATGTAAAAGTAATTGCTTTATATCGTAATAGAAAGATGTTGCCTGTGAATGGAACTACCATTATTGAAACAGGTGATGACTTGTTTTTCCTCGCAACAGAGGAAAACATGAGATTTATGAGTGAACTTAGCAAAAATCAGTCTCGAATCGAGAACATTATGATTGCAGGTGGTGGAACTGTTGGAATGACATTAGCTGATAAACTTTCGCAAAAATTTTCAACAAAAATTATAGAAAAAGATTTAATTAGATCTAAATACCTATCAGAAACTTTAGAAGATGCAGTTGTTTTAAATGATGATATTTCCGATGAGTCTTTATTAGATAACGAAGGAATAGAAGATGTGGACTATTTTTGTAGTGTTACAAATGATGATCAGATGAATATTTTATCAGCTAAGCTTGCTAAAGGATTAGGAGCTAAAAAGTCAATAGCAATTATTAATAAGCTATCGTATAGAAAACTAGTTTCTAAAGAGATTGATGTAGTTGTCTCGCCAGAGGATGTCACTATCGGATCTATTTTAGCATCTGTAAGAACCAGCGATGTAGTTAAAGTTCACTCTTTAGGCTTTGGAGAGGCTGAATTATTAGAGATAATTATTCATGGTGATAACAAAACATCAAAAGTGGTAGGTAAAAAAGTATCTGAATTAGAATTACCCTCGGGTTGTAGAATTGGCGCAATCTTCAGAGAGGGAAAAATTATTCTATTAAATGAAGATGCAAGTATACAAAGTAATGACCGACTAATAATTTATCTACTTCATAAAAAAGATTTTTCTAAACTTGCTAAGTTACTTCAAGTAAGCATCGGCTTTTTCTAAATGAATTATTATCATATACTCAAAATAACTGGCATTATCCTACTAATTTTCAGCTTTTTCATGTTGATACCTATAGCAGTTTCTTTTTATTATGTGGAGAGCATAGATAATTTCATTCAATCGTTCTTGATAGTTTTTTTCTCTGGATTAATTACATATTTCCCAAATAAAAAAGAAAAATCACAAATTAAAATCAAAGAGGGATTTCTTATAGTTGCAATATTTTGGTTTGTGTTAAGCATCTTTGGTTCAATACCTTTCATGCTTGATAAGCAACTCAATCTGAGTTTGATAGACGCAGTGTTTGAATCAACCTCTGGATGGACTACAACAGGTGCTACTGTTATTACTAATATTGAAGAACTGAGTAGACCACTCCTTCTTTATCGCCAGCTACTTCAATGGTTGGGTGGTATAGGTATAGTTGTCCTTGTTTTGGCTATATTACCAATTTTAGGAGTGGGTGGAATGTACTTATATAAAGCTGAAACATCATCACCAATTAAAGACAACAAATTATCACCACGAATTACTGAAACAGCTAAAAGTTTATGGGGCGTTTATATTATATTAACTATAACATGTATGATATTTTACAAGTTTGCTGGTATGAATTATTTCGATGCTGTAGGGCACAGTTTTTCTACGGTATCAATAGGTGGTTTTTCTACACATAATGAAAGCATAGGATATTACTCCAGCGATCTCATAAAAATAATATGTATGGTCTTTATGTTCTTATCAGCACTGAATTTTGTTCTCCATTTTCTATTATATAAAACGAAGTCTTTTGATAATTATTTCTCTAACTCTGAAACAAAAACATTTTTAGCTATAATTATTGGTCTTCTCATACTGGTATTGCTTTTCTCATTTGGAAGGAGACTATCATCAGTTGATAACATAGATTTAATCTTTCATGTACTATCTTTTGTAACCACATCAGGTTTTACTGTATCAGAGTATAATGTATGGCCTACGTTTATTATTACCCTGATATTTTTATCAAGTTTTATAGGTGCATGCTCAGGATCTGCAGGAGGAGGCATGAAAGTTATTAGAATAACCATTGCGCTTAAGTCCATAAAAAAACAATTATTAAAGGTAATACATCCAAAAGCTCAAATATCTATAAAAGTAAATGATAAAAAAGTGGAAGATGTCACAATTGAAACTATTTTGTCATTTATAATTCTATACATTGTTATATTCTTCATCTCATCGTTATTAATTCTCATGTCAGGGCATGATATAATCACCTCTTTTTCAGCATCTGCAGCATGTATAAATAATCTAGGCCCCGCACTTGGTCAAGCTTATGGTAATTATTCAGAACTAAATGATTTTTCCAAGTTGATACTTTCATTGATGATGATTATAGGGAGGCTTGAAATCTATACATTTATTATTTTAATAACAAAATATTTTTGGAAGTACTAAGAGGATGCCAAAACCATTTATTTCAAAAAATAATCCCTATGATGAATCTGAGCTTAGTGGAGAGAGATTCTCTTATATGTATCTAAGTCCACGTTATTGGCTTACATGGATTTTTCTTGGTTCGAGTTTTTTATTAGCTATATTGCCCCAGTACTTTAGAAATTTACTAGGAGAACTTATTGGAAAAATTCTATATAACTTAGGGAGGTCAAAAAAAACTATCGTTGACATAAATTTGAAACAAACTTTTAGCAAATCTAGTACAATTGAAAGAGATAATTTATGTAAATCATTTTTTAATAATCTAGGGCACATGTATGCAAATTTGCCATTGTTATGGTGGAAGTCAGATAAAACATTACAGAAACTTATTGATAAAAAAGGTTTAGCATTGGTTGATAGTTATTTACAAAAAAATCAAAGTATAATACTACTAGCTCCGCATACCTTGGCGCTAGACTTTGGCGGGAGAGCACTATCTAATTATAATTTACTAAGCATATATAAACCTTTTAAAAATGGCCTTATCAATTGGTTTATTGGTAAATCAAGAAGTAAAGATACTGATAAAGTTATTATTTACCCACGTGATAAATCATGTATGAAAAATATAATTCGAAAGATGAGAAAGCCAAGTGTATTTTATTTGCTTGCAGATGAGGACATAAGTGTAGAGGATTCAATGTTTTCTCATTTTTTTGATACTAAAAAAACTGCACTTAAATCAGTAAGTAAACTCGCTAAAATTACTCAATCTAAAGTTCTTCCTTGTATATGTACATATAGCATAAAAAGCCAAAGATACTCTTTTGAAGTTTTTCCTGAACTTGAAAATTTTCCATCAAATCACATTGAAAGTGATTGTGCTAAAATAAACGCTATTTTAGAAGAACAAATTTCAATAGATAAATCACAATATATGTGGACGCTTAGAATTTATAAAAACAGAACAGATGGAAATGACTTATATAATATATAATTAACTATGGAATTTCATAAAATCAATGAGCCATTTGATACACATGACATTAAGGTAAGTGATCTCCATGTCATTCATATCGAAGAGTATGGAAATAAAAATGGCATCCCCTTAATTTTTTTGCATGGAGGACCAGGTGCTGGAACATCTTCGATTTATCAAAAATACTTTAATCCTGCAAAATATCACTTAATAATGTTTGATCAAAGAGGTTGTGGAAAGTCTAGACCTTATGGAGAAACATCCCAAAATTCGACAGATGAATTAATAGCTGATATAAGCACCATTTTAGACTATATAAATATTGAAAAATCCCATATCTATGGAGGCTCCTGGGGGTCAACATTGGCACTATTATATGCTGAGACTTACCCAGAGAGAGTTATTTCCTTGGTATTAAGAGGGGTATTTCTATGTAGAAAAAAAGATATTCAATGGTTTTACCAATATGGTGCTTCTGAGATATATCCGGAGTATTGGAAGGATTATATTTCCTTAGTAGATAACTCAAGGACTGATGATATATTAGTTGAATATCATAAAATGATATTTTCAGAAGATGATAATGTTGCAAATAAAGCTTGCAAAGAATGGTCGTTATGGGAAGGTAAATCCTCTTGTTTGTATCCAACTAAAAATGTTATAAACGCATTTGACGAATGTTCGATATCCTTGGCAAGGATAGAATCCCATTTTTTTATTAACAATTGTTTCATTGAAGAAAATCAGATTTTAATGAATATTGATAAAATATTAGACATACCTTGTTCAATTGTTCATGGGCAGTATGATATGGTATGCCCAATCAGACAGGCATATGATCTTAATCAAGTATATCCGAAGTCTAAACTAATCATTGCAAAGGATGCTGGCCACTCACTACTTGAGCCAACCATCAGCAAAGAAATATTACACATATTCAATGATCTCGCTGATTAAAACCGTAGTTCTTCTCCTGATATCCTCTGTAATCCTTCAATGCGAGCCTTTACATAAAATAGACAAATCTAGAGAATCAACGATTTATGATCAACACTTAAGTGAAATATTTGATGGAGAACATCTCTATGTTGATTACAAGTTTGGACAATATTCAATGCTAGAAATACACGATGAGCAACATAAGACTGCAGTATTATTCTTGCATGGAAGAGGACTAAATCCAAACGAGCAGAATTTAGCAAATCCTGTAAGAGTCGAGATGAGCAATCTTTTTAACACATACAGCATACAACTGCCAGTATTAAAAAAACAATCTACATATTTAGAATATTCTAAAGTATTTTACGACTCGGACGAGAGAATATTATCTGCAATTGAATATATACAAAACAAGAATAACAAAGTTATTATAATTGCCCACAGCTGTGGTGTGCATATGTTAATGTCATATATAAAAAATCAAAACCTACCAAATAATATAAGCTCGCTTGTGCTTATAGGTAGTGGAGCTGTTGATAAAGGTCAGAAACTCATCTACATGTATCCATATGAAAAAATAAAAGTACCGATATTAGACTTATATGGTGAAAATGATTTTGGTTTAGTTTTAAAAAACGCACACAAGAGAAAGCAGCTTATAAATAAAACAAGTACCAGATCACAGCAAATTAAAATTGAATCATCAGATCATTACCATACTGACAATAGTTTGCCAGTTATAACTTTTGTAAAGAAATGGCTAAGTAATCAATAATATATTAATATATGACATGAGAAAAATTCAAGAAATTAGGAAAACCAAGGAAACAGACATCACTCTTTCTCTAAATCTAGATGGTACCGGTAATAGTAATCTTGCTGCAAATCTTCCTTTCCTGGAACATATGTTAGATCAAACAACTCGTTACTCCTCTGTTGATCTTGATTTAGATGCAAAAGGAGATCTTCAAATAGATGCACATCATACAGTAGAGGACATTGGTATCACTTTGGGAGCCGCATTTGATAAAGCGCTTGGGGATAAAAAAGGAATAAATAGATTTGGATATGCTTATATTCCTCTTGATGAAGCATTATCACGAGTAGTAATAGATTTTTCAGGTCGCCCGGGTCTGATTTACAATGTGACATACCCAAGAGCAAGAGTGGGAGAATTTGATGTTGAACTTTTGAGTGAATTTTTCCAAGGCTTTAGCAATCATGCTAAGGCGACTATACATATCGATAATATAAGAGGAAAGAATGCCCACCATATAGCCGAAACAATATTCAAAGCATTTGGAAAAGCTATAAAGATGGCTATATCTTTTGACCAAAATAATATAAATAAGATACCGTCTACTAAAGAATTTCTTTAATGAAAAAGATAGCCGTCATAGATTATGGGATGAGTAATCTCCATAGTGTCCTAAAATCATTCCAAAAAGTCATCAATAAAAATTATAACCTTTCAATTGCTTACTCATCGAAAGATCTTGAAGATGCATCCATACTTATTCTTCCAGGTCAGGGAGCGGCAAGTTCATGTTTAGATAAACTCTCTTCTGACTTTCCTGATCTAAAAAGAAATATTTTGAATAAACCTTTTTTAGGAATATGCCTTGGTTTTCAAATATTATTTAATAAATCATACGAGGATGGTGGTGTCAATTGTTTCTCTTTGATAGACGGAGAAGTGAAGGACTTTAGAAGCGCTGTTCATAAAGGTGTAAAAGTGCCACATATGGGTTGGAATAAAGTAAAGCAAAAACAAAATCATATTCTTTGGAAAAATATTCCTGATGAGTCTTTCTTCTATTTTGTACATAGTTATTATGCACAAGCAAATAATGAATTACATGTATTTTCAGATACCTATTATGAGATAAATTTTACGACATCCGTTATGAAAGAAAATATTTTTGCTTGTCAATTTCATCCTGAAAAAAGTTCAAAATATGGGCTACAACTCTTATCAAATTTCATAAACTGGACAGAAGAATTAAAATGATTATATATCCCGCAATTGATATCATAGATGGTAAATGCGTTCGTCTTTCAAAAGGAAATTACTCTTTAAAGACAATTTACTCTGATAATTTAAAGGATGTTGCAAAGAATTGGATTAGTAATGGAACCAAGTTCCTACATATAGTGGACCTGGATGCAGCACGATCTGGTATTCCCACTAATATTCAAAATATTCTTGAAATTAGAAAATTATTTCCTGATTTATTTATTCAAGTAGGGGGAGGTATAAGAACTCTAGATACCATAGAGAAGTACCTTAATCATGGAATAAATCGTATTGTTCTTGGCACAAAAGTTCTAAAAAATAAAGAATTTATCTTATCATTGAATAAGAAAATAAGACAGCATATAGCTATAGACATTGCCATTAAAGATGGTGAGCTTGCTGGTGATGGCTGGGAGAAAACTGAAAAAGAAAATATAAAGTCATTTATTGAATATCTTGAGCTGAATGATATTAAAATGTTTATTATCACAGATATTAGTAAGGATGGAATGATGCAAGGTATAAATAAAGTCTCAATTGAAGCTGTCTTAAACTACATCACCACAAACGCTATTATATCAGGCGGCATTACAACCATCGATGATGTAAGAACAGTATTATCTATCGATAAATCTAAAATTAATGGAATGATAATTGGTAAAGCTCTTTATGAGAATTCTATTCATCTTTCTGAGGCTATTGATGAGTGTCGCTAAAAGAATTATTCCTTGTCTAGATGTCGATAAAGGAAGAGTTGTAAAAGGAACAAACTTTGTTGACATTGTGGATGCAGGCGACCCTGTTGAAATTGCGAAGAAATATGATTATGAGGGTGCAGATGAAATTACTTTCTTAGATATTACCGCATCACATGAGGGTCGTAATAACATATTAAGTGTTGTTGAAAGAGTAGCTGATGAAGTATTTATACCTTTGACTGTTGGTGGAGGCGTAAAGACGTTCGGTGATGTAAGAGATTTATTGTCTGTAGGGGCAGATAAAGTAACAATAAATACGGCCGCGGTATCTAATCCAGATATTATAAATAATGTTACTGATAAGATTGGGAGACAGTGCATAGTTATAGCAGTAGATGTAAAAAAGATTAAAGATGAATATATTGTTTTTACACATGGAGGAAGGACGCAAACTAATCTCAAAGCTTTCGATTGGTGTCTTGATTGTCAGAAAAGAGGAGCCGGGGAAATCCTACTGACAAGCATGGACAAAGACGGAACCAAAGATGGTTTTGATGTTGAGATACTTAGCAAGATTTCGAGTAATGTTAACATACCAGTGATAGCTTCAGGGGGAGCTGGCAATCTTGAGCACTTATATGATGCTATTGTTAAAGGGTATGCAGACGCTGTACTTGCAGCAAGTATTTTTCATTTTGGTGAATATACTATAAGTGAAGCTAAAGAGTACTTGAAAGCAAAAGGTATTTCAGTAAGATAATTTCTAGCGGGTAATGAATGGAAGATATATTAGATAAACTAGAGAAAATTTTAGAAGATAGGAAATCTTCAAAGTCAGATAATTCCTATGTTTCAGAATTATATGAAAAGGGTAATGATCATATATGTAGTAAAGTAATTGAGGAGTCAAATGAGCTTGTGAAAGCTACAAAGGAAAGTGAAAACCAAATAATCCATGAATCAGCTGATTTATTATTTCATGTACTTGTATTATTAGCATCACATGACATTAAATATGCTAGGATATTAGAAGAATTAGAGAATAGATTTGGTACTTCAGGTATAGAAGAGAAAAATAATAGAAAATGATGAGGTAATAGAATGTTAAGCGGAATATCTCCATGGTCAATATTACTTATTTTAATCATAGTAGTTGTATTGTTTGGTACAAAGAAACTTAGAAATGTAGGCGCGGATTTAGGAGCTGCGATGAAAAGTTTTAAGAAGTCCTCTAAAGAGGATTCAACTAACAATAAAACAATTGATGACGATAATCAAAATAAAAATACTTAGCGATGTTTGATATAGGTTTTTGGGAATTATTTTTTTTATTCCTACTCACATTGTTTGTCTTGGGTCCTGAAAAGCTTCCAGAAGTCGCCTCTTATCTTGGTAAACAGTTCGGTAAAGTACAACGCTACTTTAGTTCAGT